>ERZ791934.298-NODE-298-length-71383-cov-3.865312_pt1 | contig 71383 bp, 61 predicted proteins | sample MGYA00510125_ERZ791934 | MGnify/ENA primary metagenome ERZ791934 (study PRJEB30046, sample SAMN00993240) | human gut metagenome | study: EMG produced TPA metagenomics assembly of the A metagenome-wide association study of gut microbiota in type 2... | reverse complement strand
AGAGCTACAAGAACACAAAAGCTCTGAAAAAAGGGACGAGATACTACTACAAGGTGAGAGGCGTCAGAACGATTGATGGCGTAAAGGTCTACACCAAGTGGTCGAGCAAGGCGATCAGAACCGCTAAATAATTATGTAGTTGATACATGAAAGGGACTGTGCAGACAGTCCCTTTTTGGTTGATAAAAACCCATGTCAATGTCTGCTGCGGTCTACACTTTTCAGTGGATGGGTGCTGATCATACTAATTTTAAGATTTCAGCTTGTAAGCTTTCTTCAAACGTTGACTAAACCTTGCAAAATGTGGTATCCTAAAAAGATACAAACTACCTCGCCCCATTCGGCGCAGGAGACGAAAGGAATGATTTGAAAATGACAGAGAAAAAGGGTACTTATTATATTACAACCCCGATCTATTATCCAAGCTCCAATCTTCATATAGGACATACGTATTGTACCGTCATGGCGGATGCTATGGCTAGATTTAAAAGACTTTCTGGTTATGACGTAAGATTTTTGACTGGTACAGATGAACACGGACAGAAAATCCAAACCATTGCAGAAGAAAAAGGCGTAAGCCCGCAGGAATACGTAGACGGCGTCGTCGCCGGCATCAAAGACCTCTGGAAGACCATGGAAATCTCTTACGATGATTTCATTAGGACCACAGAGGACAGACACGTACAGCGGGTACAGGCCATATTCAATAAAATGTACGAAAAAGGCGACATCTACAAAGGCGAGTATGAGGGCATGTACTGTACGCCTTGCGAATCATTTTGGACAGAGAGCCAGTTAGCTGACGGCTGTTGTCCGGATTGCGGCAGACCAGTGCAGAAAGCAAAAGAAGAAGCCTATTTCTTTAAGCTTTCCAAGTATCAGGACAAGCTGATTGACCTTTTAGAGAATACTAACTTCCTGGAGCCGGAGACTAGAAGAAACGAGATGCTGGGTTTCATCAAACAGGGTCTTGACGATCTCTGCATTTCCAGATCTACCTTTGATTGGGGAATTCCAGTGCCAATCGATGAGAAACACGTCATCTACGTATGGCTAGACGCATTGACCAACTATATCACTGCACTGGGGTATCCTGACGATCCAGCGCTTTTCGAAAAATACTGGCCGGCAAATGTGCACCTGGTGGGCAAGGAAATCGTCAGATTCCATTCCATCATCTGGCCGGCAATGCTGATGTCCCTGGATATTCCAATTCCAAAGCACGTGCTGGGACACGGCTGGCTGCTTTTGGAAGGCGGCAAGATGAGCAAGTCAAAGGGCAACGTAGTCGATCCAGTCAAACTGATTGACAGATACGGCATCGACGCCCTCAAATACTTCCTGCTCAGAGAGTACACCTTTGGTCAGGATGGCGTATTCACCAACGAAGTGATGCTGAAGAGGATGAACTACGACCTGGCTAACGACCTGGGCAATCTGGTGTCGAGAACGGCCTCCATGATTGAAAAATACTGCGCAGGTATCGTGCCTGAATCTCACGGCGAAGACGATTTCGATAAGGATTTGAAGGCCATTGCTACCGGCGCAGCGGCAAAGGTAGAAACCCAGATGGATAAATTCGCATTTAACATGGCCCTGGAGGAAATCTGGATCGTCGTCAGAAGAGCAAACAAATATATCGATGAAAAAGCGCCTTGGATTCTTGCCAAGGATGAAGCGAAGAAGCCGGAACTGGATACCTGTCTGCACAATCTGGCAGAATCCTTACGAATTATCTCCATTCTGATCCATCCGTTTATGCACACCACATCTGAGAAGATCAGGAAGCAGATGGGACTTTGGTATGCCGATGTTGTCTGGGAAGACGCATTTGAATTTAATATGATGTATCAGGAACAGGTGAAGAAGGGCGAAGCCATTTTCCCGAGACTGGATATCGAGAAAGAGCTGGAAGAACTTGACGCGATGCAGAAAGAAGGTCAGGAACCGGAGGACGAGAACATTCCGCTGGAACTGAAGCCGGAAATCGAGTACGAGGACTTTGATAAGATTGACTTCAGAGTCGGCCTCATCGAAAAGGCGGAGAAACATCCTAAAGCAGATAAGCTGCTGGTGTTCCAGATCAAGATGGGGACAGAAAGACGGCAGATCATCTCTGGCGTTGCTGAAGACTTCAAACCAGAAGACCTTGTCGGAAAGAAGGTGCTCATCGTAGCCAACCTGAAGCCGAGAAAGCTGAGAGGGCTGGAATCCAAGGGTATGATTATGTTTGCCGAAAACGGCGGCAGATGCGAAATTATGACGACTGTTGCGGAAGACGGCGTCGTCGTAGACTAATACTTGTTAAATTCATCTGTGACCTCGCGGTCTATGGTACCAAGGCACAGAGGTGCTTTTCCAGTTATCTATAAACGATCAACTCACAGGGCCTGAAATGAAGACAGGCCCTGTTTTTTAAAAAGGAGTGACCAATGTTATTTGACTCTCATACACATATCAACAACGAAAATTACACTGATGAGCAGCGGGCGGCGCTGATTGCGGAAATCGCTGCTTCCGATGTATCTTATGCCATGGACATCGGATTTGATCTGGCCTCTTCTGTGCAGGCTGTCAAAGATGCCCAGGAGAACGACTGGTGTTACGCGGTCGTCGGGTTTCATCCCCACGATGCGAAAAACATGGACGACATGACCTTAGAACTGATCGGAGGGCTGGCAAAAAAAGATAAGGTGAAGGCCATCGGCGAGATCGGCCTCGACTATTATTATGACCATTCAGAAAGAGACGTACAGCAGTTTTGGTTTCGACGGCAGATCCAGCTTGCTAACCAGTTAAAAATGCCGATTGTCATCCACACAAGAGAAGCCGATCAGGATACCATGGCCATACTCAAAGAAGAAGGCGCTTTTTCTGCTGAGCGGCAGAGTTGGTTTCCAAAGCGCAGAGGGCCTGAAGGCAAAGAGCTGGCTGACAGCCGGGTGCTGCTTCACTGTTTCTCAAGCAGCAAGGAATTGGCGAACCAGTATGTAAAGCTGGGAGCGACCCTTTCCATCTGCGGGCCAGTTACCTTTAAGAACAACCGCAGGACGAAAGAAGTAGTGGAGACGATTCCAATGGAATTTTTACTGGTGGAAACCGACGCGCCCTATCTGACGCCGGAGCCTTTCCGCGGCAGACCGAACAAATCGCCTTATGTGGAGTATACGACCCGCAAAGTGGCGGAGATCAAAGGCATCACCTATGAGGAAGCCGCCCGGATTACATGTGAGAATGCGAAGCATTTTTTCAACATTGATTGATCAGTTGATTTTGGACGGTTAGTCCCTTATAATGATAGTAAGTAAAAAGTCAGGTTTGACCTGTAATGGGAGGTATGTATGTTAAAGAAAGACCAATTTGCCCTCGACAAAGAGGCTTGGTGTAATCTGAACCAGCCAGATTGTAGTGAGGAAGATGTAGATATTGTAATTTTTGGGATTCCCTATGATAAAGGAGTCAGCTACAGAGGTGGTGCAGCCGAAGGTCCCGACTGTCTGAGGCAGAACGCTTTCACATCAACGCCGTACACTGAAAAATTACAATCCATAGAGGAACTGAAAGTCTTGGACGCTGGAAATTTTTGTGATGCCGACAGAGACGAGATGTTTGCCGAAATAGAGGATTATGTAGCGGATTTGGTGCGTAAAGGCATAAAATTTTCCATGGTGGGCGGCGATCATTCCGTTACGATCCCGGTAGAGCGGGGTGTGAACAAAGCCCTCGATGAGGAGTTCGGTATCATACATATCGACGCTCACTTTGACCTCTGCGACGCGCTGTACGGTGATAAGCTGTCACACGGCTCGACAGAGAGAAGAGCATTGGAGATGAACAACATCGGCGGACCGGAAAACCTTTATTTTATCGGAATCCGCTCCATTGAACCAGATGAATTTGCGTTCAAAGCGAAGAATGACATACAGGTAAAGACTGCTTACGATTGTTTTCGTGACAGCATTGAGTTTGTAGCCGCAGACTGCGTTGCAGCCATGAGCAAATATGATAAAGTCTATCTGACTTTTGATATCGACGCCTTAGATCCTGGGTATGCGGCAGGGACTGGAACGCCGCAGTTTGGCGGTTTGACACCGAGAATGTGTCTGACACTGCTGGAGACATTGTTCCGCAGCCTGAACATCATCGGCTTTGATATCGTAGAGGTAGCGCCGGCCTTAGACCCATCACTGACCGCCATGTTTGCGGCAAGAAAACTGCTCACTGAGATGTGGGGCTACTGGGCGGAACAAATGGGAAAGTTAAAGTAAGATCCTCCTTGTATTCTGTTGTAAAATAATATATGATTAGAAGAGCAGCATATCATATTTGAAGGATTTAGCATGGAAGACTACATAGACGATTTATACTTGCTTTTTTTAGGAGGAGGCAGCTATTTTCTGCTCCCTCTGTGTTATGTAAAACAAGTGCGGGAAAGAACAGCAGAACAGACGACAACAAAAGAATTTAATTTTTCAAGAAGACTTCATAAAGACGGACCTATAGAGAGGTACCAAGTCGTTCTCGGATTAGATGGTAAAGAACTCTGCTTGGCGGCAGAAGAGGTATTGGGCATCGAAACCCTGGATCAGTACCGTTTTACCAAACTGGAGGAATCGGTTTTAAATGAGAGAAACCGCTATCTGAAGGCCGTAATCCAAAATAAGAACGAAGCGTATCCATTTGAGGCCGCCTTTCTTTTGGAGCCTTCTTTTTTGCATATGGAGATGGAGGCGGCAAATGAAATGGCAGACTGCTAGAAACGGCGACGAAATCTATGCGTTGGAAAAAGAGAAACTTATCACCCTGGTAATGGACCCTCTGATTAGTGAAATACCAGAAACGAACGACAATATTCGAGGCATCTCTTTTTACCAGGATAAGGCGGTCGTCTTCTATCAGACTGATCAGCAACGCCCGGGGCGTATCGGCGTCTTGCTGGCTAATGAGCCGAGTATTTTAAATGGCATATTAGTAGAAGAAATTCTAGGTGAAATTGAGGAGTTGGATGAAAATGCAAAGGGGATTGCCCCTGGATTGTGGGTGATGAAGTGTGATTAGATTAAGTGAGGCTGAATATTTAGAAATCGTGGAATACATGAAAGAACACTTCGGAATTAATTTGAGCAAGAAAAAAACCCTGATTGAATGCAGGCTTGCAAAGCCCTTGAAAAATCATGGGATAGAGTCTTTTGACGGGTATATGGATATGGTGAAAAAAGACCGCAGCGGACAGGCGGCAGCAGAAATGGTGGATTGTCTTACAACAAACTACACTTATTTTCTGAGGGAACCTGCTCACTTTGATCTGCTTCAGGAGAAAATACTGCCAGATATCTTTGATAGAATTCGCATGGGCGTTTGCAATATCTGGTGCGCAGGCTGTTCCACAGGCGAGGAATGCTATTCCATGGCTATGGCTGTTGCAGATTTTAGAGATAAAAGAGCAGGCGCACTGCCGAAGATCAGTATCAAAGCGACAGACATATCCAAATCCGTTCTCAGGGAGGCGGAGGAGGGAATCTATCCTATTGAGGAGCTGGAGCGAATACCGAAGCCGTGGAGAGAACGGTATTGCAAAAAAGTGGGAGAGAAGAGCTTTCAGGTGGATCGAAATCTTCGCAGTTGGATTCACTTTCGAAAAGAAAATTTGATGCAGCCTGAGGGAGCGGTCAAGTACGATTTGATTTTCTGCCGCAATGTGATGATTTATTTTGACCGGGAAGCGAAGGGAAAACTGATCAGGAAATTCGAAAACAGCTTGAATCCGGGCGGTTATTTGATTCTGGGTCATGCGGAACTCCTTTCACGGGAGGATACAAAACTAGAGCCAGTCTTTCCGGCGGTATACCAAAGAATTTAGAAGAAATAGGAGCGCATATGGATAAGAAGATTTTGATTGTAGATGATGCCATGTTTATGAGAAGCGTCATACGCAAGACATTAAGCGAGATGGGGTACCAGCATATTTTTGAAGCCCAGGACGGAGAAGAAGCACTGCTCTCCTTCAGAGAGCATCAGCCAGATCTGATCATACTGGACATCACAATGCCGGGCAAATCTGGCATTGAAGTTTTAGAGGAAATTCACGATGAAAATCCTCAATTAAAGGTCGTCATGTGCTCTGCAATCGGACAGGAGATGATGATTCAAAAAGCCTTGGAAGCCGGCGCGGTAGATTTTATCGTGAAGCCCTTTAAGAAAGAAGAATTTTGTAGAGTGATTGATTACCACTTGGTTTAAGAAGAATGAGAGGATACCGCAGATGAAAGATTGGATAAAAAACCTGAAGATTGGAAAAAAACTGATGGCAGCTTTTGCTATTATCATTATACTATACAGCATCACAATGATTACTGCCGGAACCAATATCAAGAGCTTAGCAAAAAGCACGGAAGACTTGTACAATGGTCCCTTCGCCAACGTTGAAAATTCGCAGGAGATTCGATATGACTTAGAGTGCAACCGACGCAATTTGCTGCTTCTATCGGATTCGACAGATATTGATGAGGATGCAAAGCTGGCTGATATCAACGATCGGCTGTCACAAATCGATGACGGCTTAGAGAAACTATCCACTGGTTATATCAGCGGCCAGGGAAAAGTGGATCAGCTGCTAATTGAGTATGAGAAATTGGCGGCACCGAGAGCGAAAATTATCGATTATCTGGAGAAAGGCAATAAACAGAAAGCCCTTGAAATCTGCCTCACCGAATATGAAGAACAGTCCGGCATCGTGACAGATTTACTGAAAGACGTTGTCGAAGCAGCTTCTATCGATGCAGAAGAGACTCTGGCATCGGTTCAGAACCAGGCTGCAGGTGTCTTACTTGTTTTGATTATTATTTCGGTGATCTGCATTTTCGCCACGATTATTCTGTGTATTACTATGACACGCAGTATTGTAAATCCAATTAAGGAATTGAAGAACGCATCGGCCAGCATTGCCAACGGTGAATTGGATATCCAGCTCTCTTATACCAACAAAAATGAGTTAGGACAGCTTTGTGAGGACATCCGAAATACGGCGGCAGCCCTCTCTTTATATGTGACTGAAATACGCAAGGGTATGGAAGCCCTTGGAAATGGGAAATTAAACTATCACAGCGATGTGAAATTCGTAGGTGATTTTGTCGCTGTGGGGAATACCATGAATGAAATTGGAGCGCTTTTGCGTGATGCCATGGGCCAGATCACTAACAGCGCGGAACAAGTATCCAGCGGAGCGGAACAGGTGTCCAGCGGGGCGCAGGTTTTGGCCCAGGGCGCTTCTGAGCAGGCTGGATCTATTGAAGAGCTAGCGGTAAGCATCAATGAAATCGCAGAAAACGCAAAGGAAAGCGCAGAGAAATCAGAGAAATCCAGTGAATTGACGGAAAAGGTATCCAAAAAAATCTACGATAGCAACGATCAGATGACAATTTTGACCGAGTCTATCTATGAAATCAAGGAGAACTCAAAAGAAATCACAAGTATCCTCAAAGAAATTGAAAATATTGCATTCCAGACCAATATCCTGGCCTTAAACGCTTCGGTCGAGGCGGCGAGAGCCGGCGAGGCGGGCAGAGGATTTTCAGTAGTGGCAGGTGAAGTGAGACGACTGGCAACCAAGACCACCGAGGCGGCCAAGATGACGGCCGAACTGATTGACCGCAATGCCAACGTGGTCAATAAGGGAATTACCATCGTAAACGAAACTGCGGACGGCCTGACAAAATCCGTAGAAGGTGCTAAAACGGCAACGAAGATGGTCAATGAAATTGCTGAAACCTTTACGCAGCAGGCGAATGCCATCGTCCAGATCAGAAGGAATGTGGAGATGATTTCGGATATCGTGCAGGGAAACTCCGCTACGTCACAGGAAAGCGCTGCTGCCAGCGAGGAGCTATCCGCTCAGGCGCAGCTCTTGAAGTCGTTAGTAGAGCAGTTTGAAATATAAAGGAGTCAGAGATGAAGAGCTACGCAGAGATGGACGAAATGTCAGCAGACATACTGAAAGAGCTGGGCAATATCGGTACTGGCAATGCCATTACCTCTCTGGCCCAGATGATGGGGATCCCCTTGGATATTTCATCTCCCTCCCTGCATCTGGCACAGGTGCAGGAGATTTATACCTTGCTGGAACAGTCGCAGGAAGTGGAAACAGGTATATTGGTAGAAATAAAAGGTGAGATTACGGGAATGTTTTTATTCTTTCTCAACGAAAGCTTTACCAACATTGTTTTAGATGAAATCTTAGAAAAACGTGAGCGGAACATTTTAGAATTAGACGATTTGGAACGTTCACTGCTCAGCGAGCTGGGCAATATCATGTGCGGTTCATACATCAGAGCGCTTTCGGCTCTCATGGATATGGATATTGATGTTTCTGTCCCGGAGATCTGTGTCGATATGGGAGGCGCTATCCTCAGTGTGCCGTTGGCAAGAATAATGAGCAAAAGCGCAGACATCTTACTGATAGAAAATCAATTTCAAATTAATCACCATTCTTTTTCCGGTCGTATTCTGTTTTTTCCAGATCCGGAATGTCTGGAACCGATTCTGATGAAGCTGGGGATTGGGAAGTGATGAATAAGATTTTGGTACAGATTGGAGACGGAAACACAGCCGCAGCGGGACAGACTTTAGTCAGCTATGCCTTGGGTTCGTGCATCGGGGTCTGTCTCTATGATAAAGAAATTAAGATAGCGGGAATGGTCCACGCCGTGCTGCCAGCAAAAAAAGGCGGCGAGGTCACGGCTGCAGAGCAGCAGTATCGGTATGCAGACCAAGGCATCAGACGTCTGATCGACCAAATGTGCAGCTGCGGGGCAAAGAAATCCCGACTGACTGCAAAGCTGGTGGGAGGCGCGCAGATGTTTCAGACCATAAATTATGAATGGGACATCGGTAAGAAGAACATTCAGATGGCTAAGAAAATCCTTGCGGCAGAAGGAATTCCTCTTTTGGCGGAAGATACAGGCAGTGATTATGGAAGAACAGTTTGGTTTACTGCCGAAGACGGCAGGGTGAGAGTTGAAGCGGCCAAGCACCCTTCAATCGAGTTATAGTAGCGGAGGTAAGAGATGGATGAAAAGAAAAAACAGATTGTGATGGTCGTAGACGACAGTCTTTTAATATGTAAACAAGTGAAGATGGCCTTAAAGGATGAGCCATATTTTATCTGCGAAGCACACACTGGCGGAGAGGCAGAGGAACTGATTGAACAGTATCAGCCTGATCTGATTTTGCTTGACGTCGTTCTTCCCGATGCAGACGGCTATGAATTATTTCACAGACTGAGAGAACGAGATCAAAATGACGCGGTGATTTTGTTTCTGACATCTAAAGCGACAGACGAAGATGTGGTAAAAGGTTTCACCATGGGCGCTTGTGATTATATTAAGAAACCCTTTGTACCGGCGGAGTTGAAGTCCAGAGTCTTGGCGCATCTGCAGATGAAAAGACAGAAGGACGAACTAAATCAACAGAATAAAGAACTGCGTACAAATATGGAAAAGCTGAATTATATGGCCTTTCGAGACGGCTTGACGGGACTTTATAACCGCAGATATGTCATCAGCGAGCTGGTTGAGGACATGCGGGATATAAAACGGGAAGAATTGAAAAATGTGGTGATTCTCTCTGATATCGACGATTTTAAAAAAGTCAACGATACGTATGGTCATGAAGTGGGGGATACGACATTGGTCTGCATCGCCAATATTTTGGAAGGGGCATGCCGTAAACACCGGGTGATTCGCTGGGGCGGAGAAGAGTTTTTAATCATTCTGCTATCCGTTACAGAGGAGGAAGCTTTTGCAATCAGCGAACAAATTCGTAAAGAAGTAGAGCAGTTTCGGTTCTTTCATGAAAATGGAGAGTTTTCGTGTACCGTTACCTTGGGACTGCATGCATACAATGAAAACGAAGGCATCGAGAACAGCATCAACTTTGCGGATAAGGCCCTCTACGAAGGAAAACGCAGGGGAAAAAACTGCAGCATCTGGTATGAAAAGATTTAGTAAATGGAGAAATAAATGAGTTATTTTGATGAAGATGCCCGCGAAATGCTGGAGGTCTATTTGCTGGAGACCAGACAACTGACAGAGCAGCTGAATAACTGTCTGATGGAAGCGGAGAAGAACAATCGATTTGCTGAAGAGGATATTCACGGCATTTTTCGTGTCATGCATACGATCAAGAGTTCTTCTGCCATGATGGGCCTGACACAGCTTTCCGCTCTTGCCCATAAGCTGGAAGACATCTTTGCCTACTATCGAGAAGAGATCGGAACCATAGAAAATCCAGAACAGGAAATATTCGATCTGATGTTTCTGGTTTCGGATCACATTACAGCCGAAATGGAACGGATGGAGGCGGAAGAATATGTACCGTCAGATATAAAGCGAATTGAAAAGCAGGCGGAAGAGTATTGGGAACAGTTCTGCTGTGATGAGCAGAAAAAAGAGCAGATCGTGGAACCACAACAGGAGGATCCGCAGAAGTGCGACTACTTTGATGGAAAATCCGGTACCATAGTGAATGTCATTTTCGAACAGGGTTGCCGTTTGGAAAATGTCAGAGCCTTTATGCTGATTCGGCAGATTCGCGGATTATGCTCTGATTTGGAGACTTATCCGCCTGATCTGGAGCACTCTAGTGAGAGCAGCGCCTTTATCGGAGAAGAGGGGCTTTATATCTGCTTCACCAGTGATCAGAAAACAGAAGTTTTGGAGTTGATGGAAAAAGGCCTGTTTGTCAACCGCGTGATATTGATTGCTGATGAGGAAGAGCCGGAAGAGTCGACAGAAGAGTTGATCCCGCAGGAATCACAGACAAAGAAGCAGCAGGAAACCAGAGAAACTGAATTTTTAGATGTGAAGGCGGAAAAGCTGGACAAGATGCAGAATCTTTCTTGTGAAATGGTCATCCAAATGCTGGTCTTAGAAGAAGCGCTTCGTAAAAACGGACTGGAAGATATCAGGGAGGGGACCGCCCGTCAGATCAATCTATTAATCAGTGAAATGGAGCGGACCGTCATGGAAATGCGCATGCGGCCTGTCAACCGGATCGTACCGAAGCTGCGCAGGATTCTCAGAGATATTTGCAGGGATGAAGGGAAAGAAGCAGAACTCGTCATAAACTGCGGCGATATCGAAGCGGATAAGAGTATAGTAGAGTGCTGTTCAGAGGCCTTAATGCACTTGATTCGCAATGCCGTTGACCATGGCATCGAGTCTGGCCAGGTGCGCCAGGATCTGGGTAAAGAGAAGAAAGGCAAAATTGTCTTTCAGGTGGAAAGCACGGTGGGCGAACTGCTATTGACCCTGAGTGACGACGGCTGTGGGCTGGATGAGGAGAAAATCCTCAATAAAGCGAGAGAACGAGAGCTGCTTGTGAAGCCAGAAGCAGAATACACCTCGCAGGAGATTTATGAACTGATTTTGAAACCAGGCTTTACTACCAACGAGACGGTGAACGCGTACTCTGGCAGAGGAGTCGGTCTGGACGTGGTAAACAACATCATGGAAGAAATCGGCGGGCATCTGTATATTGAAAGCCAGGCAGGCGTGGGCAGTAAATTTACCATGGTGGCGCCTTTAACGCTGTCGACCATAGAGAGCGCCTGTTTCCGTGTGGGAGCCTATCACTTTTCCGTACCGGCACGGTACGTATTCAATTTTATGGAGTATGAGGAAAAGCAGAAACAAATCCGCCAAATTGATGGTCACTCCTATGTTTTATATGACGGCAAGATGGTTCCGCTGATCAATTTGCGCAAGGTATGCGGGCTGGAAGAGGAAGTCCCCGAGCACTCCATTGTAATTTATGTGAGAGGCACGAGGCGGGAAGGCTGCCTGGTGGCTGATGCCATGCAGGAACAAAAGCGTATTGTCGTCAGACCTCTGCCCACGCTGCTGGGAAGCAGCTTTCGAAAAGCAACTGGCATCAGCGGCTGCAGCATTATGGGAGACGGAAATATCTGCGCGGCCTTAGACCTGGAGACCGTCATCGGCAACTTTGAGAAGGAGGGCGCTCATGAATTCTAAAAGCAGCAGAGAGCTGCTCTGCATTACGGGCAGCGAAAAGAACTATGCCTTGGACTTGAAGTGGATTGCAGAAATTTATGCAGACGTGCATATTTCTCCCTTTCCCTGTCTGCCGCCACACTATATCGGCATGTACAATTATAAGGGGCAAATTATTCCAGTTATCAGCCTTGAAGAGGCTGATGCGAGAATTCTTATTATCATTCGATGTAATGACTGCCTTTTTGCCATGGCAGTATCAAAAGAACCCTTTATCATCGATCAGAAGGACGTAGAGGAAATTGATTCCCTGCATCCCGATACCATGTCCGGCCTTTGGGCGGAACAAGCCTTGTATCAGATGGAGGGCACTCTGGTTTCGCTGCTGGATATCCAGAGCAGCGTAGAAAAAATGCAATCGATGAATGAAAAGGAATTTTAAAAAGATAAACTGTTATGATTACACCTCTAGCGATCATAACAGTTTTTTATTTACGAGAAAAGAAATCAAAAAAGTCTTGACAGGCGAACAAATGTTAGCTAAAATATAAAAAAGAGAACGAACGTTAGCCTAAAGAGAAGGGGGATGGAACATTGAAGAGGAACACGAAGGAAGATATTTTGATTGCCGCATTGAATCTCTTTGCGGAGAAGGGCTTTGACGGCGTCAGTGTACGTGACATTGCAGAAGAAGTGGGAATCAGACAGAGCTCTTTGTATAAACATTACGAGAGTAAACAAGACATCTTTGACAACATTTTGATTCGGATGGAAGAACAGTATCAGCGAATGACGTTAGAGGTTCGTGCGCCGCAGGGTGCGATGCAGGATGTAGCAAAGGCTTACGAGATCATTACGACGGAGGAACTGAAGGAGATTGCCAGAGGAATGTTTTTCTATTGGACGGAGAGCGATTATGCCTCTCGTTTTCGCAAGATGCTTCTGGTGGAACAGTATAAGAGTGAAGAGAAGAGCAGGCTGTATCACGAATATCTGACAGACGGGCCGCTGAAGTTTATGGCTGAATTATTCAGACTGCTCGTTGAAAGAGAATGCTTCATACAAGAAGACTGGGAGTTTCTCGCTCTGGAATTCTACTCACCAATCATTTTTCTCATGGCCAGGTATGACAGCGGCGCGGAGAGAGAAGTCATTATTCGGCAGCTGAATCAGCATATAGAACACTTTGCAGCGCATTACAGAAAGGATTAGAGATGACAGTACAGAAACAATTTGATTTGGAAAACTATCTGACGACAGGGGTTGAAAATATCGTGAAGGGTGCAATCAAGGCCACCTTAAAAGACCCCAAGGAAAGCGCATTTATGGTTTCTTTTGCTGCTGCCAGCAAGAAAGGGGCCAGCCGCCGCAGACAGTGGGCGGATAAGGGCGAACATATCCCGCCCTTTCTCATCGCCAGTATCACCAGCGCCTGCAATTTACACTGCAGCGGCTGCTATGCCAGAAGCAACGAAAGTTGCGTAGATGGGCTGCCCGACTGTCAGCTCACAGCGGAACAATGGCTGGCAATTTTTCTGGAAGCCAGGGAGCTGGGCATTAACTTTATCCTCTTGGCAGGGGGAGAACCTTTTTTACGGAGGGATATTATTGAAGCGGCTGCAAAAGTGCCGGAAATACTCTTTCCGATTTTCACCAATGGGACCATGATGGATGAAGCGTATCTGCAGCTTTTTCAGCAGTGCAGAAATCTTGTTCCCATTTTCAGCATCGAGGGAGATGAGAATCTGACAGACCAGCGAAGAGGGGAAGGGACTTACGCCACTTTACTGACGGCTATGGAACAGATGAAACGGCGCGGTCTGCTCTTTGGAACTTCTGTCACAGTGACGACCGAAAACAAAGACGTCGTTACTTCCCCCGATTTTCTCAGCCAGCTTTCCCGTTTCGACTGTAAGGCGGTCATCTATGTGGAATATGTGCCAGTAACGGAGGAGAGCCGAGAACTGGCTTTTGGCGATGAGGAACGAGAGTGGTTTCAATCGAAGCTGTCGGCGGTGAGAGAAGAGAAGCCGGAGATGGTCTTCATCTCTTTTCCCGGCGATGAAAAGAGTTCCGGCGGCTGTTTGGCGGCGGGCAGGGGATTTTTCCACATCAATTCCCATGGCGGAGCAGAACCGTGTCCCTTTTCACCCTACTCTGATATCAACGTCAAGGAGACATCATTGAAAGAGGCTCTTCACTCCAGGTTGTTTACGTTTCTTCACGAACAGGAGCTTTTGACGGCAGACCATCAGGGCGGATGTGTATTGTTTGAAAAGCGGGAACAGGTGGAGAAACTCCTGGCCCAGTAAGTTCCTCTCTTTCGACACCCGCCTTCGACAGCAACCCCCACAGAGTTCATGATAGAATATGTAAAAAATGAGCACATAACGGAGCGAAAGCTCCTATGTACACATGCGCCGCTATGGCGGCGACATTTCATAAGGAACGTTTTTTGAAACATACGGAAATATCGCTTACGGTTCATATTTCCTATGTTATAAAAATCAAAGGGAACAAAGGGGAAGAAATATGGAATTTGTAGGGAACCAGATTAATTTCAAAACCGTGTTGGCCACTTTGACAGTGGCCTTCTTTATTGGTCGGATCAATCTGTTCGAAGGGACCTTTCCGGCCACAGTGGCGCTGATTACCGTCATGGTGGCGGTATCGACAGTATACATATATTTGGTGCCGGTCATTGCGGTTGCGATGCTGACTTATGGGGGAGCCGTCTTAAATCTCTATGGTGATATGATGGCTATGATATTTTGCGGGATATTTTTTCTGTTCTTTCACAATCACAGATTTACCATAAATCAGAGAACGTCAGTAGCAGTTGCCGCAGTTATTGTCTTCAACTGCGCTTATTACGCCTATGGGCATTTGACCTACCTGTTGAGCATAGAGACCATGATCAAAGAAACGATTGCGGTCATCGTCTTTATCAGAGTATTCAATACCATAGCAAGGATTCTTTTCGTAGGGAAAAATCCCATGCAGATCTCGGAAGAAAAAATTGGACTAGCCTACGAGATTTTCTTAATCTCATTAATCGGTGCCATTGATTCTGTACAAGTAGTCTTTCCACTCTGGCTGCTTGCCATTGTGGTGATTCAGTACTGCAAAGGGATTCAGCCGGCTATGGCAGCCGCCGGTATTGCGGCCGTTTTCTGGCAATGTCAGCATGTGGATTACGCAGAGCTCTTTATCGGTCTTTTTGCAGGCATGCTCACAGGATGGTTCCTGGCTTCGCTGATTGACGGAAAATATCGCAAAACGATGCTGGCGCTGACGATTTTTGCTACAATCGCATTATCTGCCAGTGACCAGATTTACGGCGCCGCGGCAGCTATGGCTCTGTTTATCGCTGTGCCGAGCGGTATCATCACCAGGTTATGGTGTGTTGGTGAGGAGCGGTTCTGTCAACAGTCTGCCACGGGAGCGGATTTGAAGCTGGAAGCGATTCGGCGTGACTTGATGAAAAAGCGGGAAGTCTTTCTCAGTCTGAGCAAGCTATACAGTGCCGGCATGGACAACAAACAGATTGTTTCTTATCAGTTTGACGGCATGGCGAGGACGGTTAATGAGCTGATGCAAGACTTGGAAGGCCGAGGTGAATCTTCTGCGGCTAGAAACGCGCCGCAGATTCTGGTGGGAAGCGCATCTTATGCCTTTGAAGCAGGGTCTGGCGATAGCTGCCTGTCCTTTTCTTTCGGCAAAAATAAGCAGGCGCTGATTATCAGTGACGGCATGGGCAAGGGCAGCCGGGCGGCCACAGAAAGCAAGCTGGTAGTTACAACCTTATCCAAGCTGCTGTCTGCCGGTTTTGACGTAGATATCGCCATGAAGACGGTCAACGCCATTTTGATGACGGGTAACAGTGCGGAGATGTTTGCCACGGTGGATTTGGCAATCATAGATAAGGTGACTGGCAGAGCGCAGATCTTTAAAATGGGCGCAGCCTCCACCTACGTAAAACACAACGGCAGCGTCTCTATGCTGAAACGGCCGGCGCCGCCGGTGGGCATTGTGGACGGACTGAAGTTAGAGTACATCGATGTAAGATTAAAAAGGGGAGACTTGCTGATTATGGTTTCTGACGGCGTCACTGACTGCGACCGCAGCGACCCTGACGGCCAGTGGCTGAGAGAGCGGCTGACGGAGCTGGGCAGCCGCGATCCAGATACAGTGGCAGAACTGATTGTAAACAAAGCAGCGGAGAAATATGGAATCAGAGAACGGGACGATTTGACCGTCATGGTGGCAGCCATTTAGGCTGCCGCTTTTTTTGTCCAATCTTATAAAATTCTGTTGCATTTTTGCCAAAATGGGCAAAATCTATGCTTTTGGAAAAAAGCTCGAAAATACTGAAATTCAGACATTTATAGGAAGAGCTTTAACGCAGTTTGATGATTTACGCTTTGAAACCGTTGCAAATACTCGCTCAAAAACTTTTTTCGAAATCGACAAAAAACACCTTTTAAGCAAAAAAGCCAGCCGAGCTTGGCAAAGCACAGTTTGCCATGGTGTTTCTTTTTCTTTGCCTTGACAAGAGCGTAAATGTCGTAGTAGAATGAAACTACAATTGAATGTAAGAAGGTCCCCAAATCGGGGTTAAAAGAGAAGCAAGTGAGAGACTTGCACGGTCACGCCGCTGTGAAGACGTAGCCACATCTCAACAATGTCACTGGGAAACTGGGAAGGCGTAGATGTGCGTGTTTGATGTCTAAGTCAGAAGAACTACCTGAATACAGCCAATTTGCACAAGGTTACGAACGATGGCCGGGTGTGAACGCGCATGGAAAACCCAAAGCGGTGTCATTGCTTATGGATTCCAGCGAGACGCCTGTCTGATTTCGGACAAGCGTTTTTATTTTGCGTGAATTTTTGTTTAACCATGAAAGGAGATAAAATGACAAAAAGGCAAAAACTAACTTTATCAATTGTTACAGCACTTTCCATTGTATTCGGTATCGTACCGACGGCAAGTGCAATGCACATTATGGAGGGCTATTTACCAGCGATGCATTCCCTTGTATGGGGAGTTATCTGCGTTCCCTTTGTAGTATGGGGTTTCATTTCCATTAAGAAAACCCTCAGCGAAAACAGAAAAGCAATTACCGTTCTGGCTATGGCTGGAGCATTCATCTTTGTTATATCATCACTGAAGATTCCTTCCGTTACAGGAAGCTGTTCTCACATGACAGGTACAGGACTGGGCGCCATTCTCTTTGGGCCTGCTTCTGTCAGCATCCTTGGAATTATCGTATTGCTATTCCAGGCAATCCTCCTTGCTCACGGCGGACTGACCACTTTGGGAGCAAACACCTTTTCCATGGCCATTGCAGGACCATTTGTTTCCTTCGGTGTGTATAAGCTCTGCGAAAAGTTAAAAGTCAACAAGATGGTCTCTGTGTTTTTGGCAGCGATGATCGGTGACATTTTTACATATTGTGTGACAAGTATTCAGCTTGCCGTTGCATATCCTTCTGAAGTAGGAGGCGTCATGGCTTCAGCTGTGAAGTTCCTGGGCGTTTTTGCGCCGACACAGCTTCCACTGGCAATCGTAGAAGGTATTTTGACGGTTGTCATCGTCATCGGCCTGGAGTCCTTTGCAAAACCTGAACTCAGATCAATAGGCTTTATTAAGGAGGGCAGATAGTCATGGAAAAGAAAAAAAGCAGAAAAGGACTCGTCATCGTCCTGCTGGTTATCGCCATTCTCATCGCAGTAATCCCATTCCTCGCCCTAAAAGGCGCGGAGTTTGGAGGATCTGACGATGCGGGCAGCCAGATGGTTGCCGAAATCCAGGGCAGCGAGTATACGCCTTGGTTTGAACCAATTCTTGAACAGTATCTGGGAGGAGAAATCCCAGGCGAAATAGAGAGTTTGATTTTCTGTCTGCAGACAGGCATCGGCGTCGGGATCGTCGCCTTTATCATGGGTCGTTTCTACGAGAGACATAAGTGGAAAAAGGATGAAGAAGAGGTAGAATAGTGATACTAATTGATAAGCTCTGTTACTTATCAAAGATCAGGTACGTTAATCCAGCAGAAAAGTTCGCCTTCGCGGTGCTGACTCTCATATTCTGTATTGTCAGCCGTTCCATCGTGATGGGGCTTTTCATCCTGGCCTTTAACAGTTTCCTGACTATAAAGATCGGCGGAATTTCAGCCAGGAGGTACGGCAATCTCATGCTGGTGCCTCTGGCTTTCCTATTGCTCAGTACGGTGGCTATCATCGTCAATCTGTCAAAGCATCCTCTGGATGCCTTTGCACTGCAGATTGGAGGCTGGTATCTGACCGGCAGCTGGAATTCTGTTTTGCACGGCCTGCAGCTCATTGTGACAGCCATGGCGGCAGTATCCTGCCTCTATTTTCTGTCTCTCAATACGACCATGACGGACATTCTTTCGGTACTGCGAAAAATGCATTGTCCCGCACTGCTTGTAGAACTGATGCTTTTAATTTACCGATACATCTTTGTATTGCTCGATGTGGCTTATTTTATCTCCACGTCGCAGAATGCCAGATTGGGTCATAAGGATCTGCGCACCTCTATCAAATCCTTTGGCGGAATGGTACAGGCGCTCTTCATCCGCGCCATGAAGCGTTCCAGGAACCTCTATGACGCCATGGAAGCCCGATGCTACGACGGCGAAATCAGAGTGCTGGAGGAGAATCATGAAGTCAGCAGACGAAATATCATAATGATTGCAGTATTTGAACTCGTTCTCTTCGGGTTCACCGTGTTTATAAAGATGCAAGGATAGGAGTTCTGATGAAAGACATCATTATCAAAGCAGATGATTTATATTTTTCCTATGATGACGAAAAGAGTTATTCCCTCAACGGCATGAGTCTGGAAATCGAAAGAGGGAAGAAGGTGGCCTTTATGGGGGCCAACGGCGCGGGGAAATCCACTTTTTTTCTCTGTCTCAATGGGATTCACAGACCGACAGCCGGCACTTTGTACGTTGACGGAGAAGCGGTAGATTATAGTAAAAAAGGACTTTTAAATCTGAGGAGCAAAGTAGGCATCGTCTTTCAAGACCCTGATAATCAGCTCTTTTCTGCCTCAGTTTTTCAAGAAATCTCTTTCGGCGCGCTGAACATCGGCATGAGTGAAACGGATGCCAAAACGGCGGTGGAACAGGTGATTGACACCCTGGAAATTACGCCTTTTATGGACAAACCGACCCACTCTCTTTCCGGCGGTCAGAAAAAGCAGGTTTCTATCGCAGATGTACTGGTCATGAATCCGGAGGTCATTATCTTGGACGAGCCGGCTTCCTCACTGGACCCTAAGCACACGGTCATTGTCAACAAAATCGTAGACATGCTGGTTGACCAGGGAATCACTGTACTGATGTCCACTCACAATGTAGACTATGCCCTGGAGTGGGCGGAAGAAATCATCTTGATTCACGATGGAAAGACTTTGATGCAGGGTTCGCCCGTAGAGGTGCTTTCAAACGGCCAGGTTCTGGAGAAGACCAATCTGAAAAAACCGGCGGCTATCGAACTCTTTGAAAGCTTGGTGAGCAAAGGTGTTCTGTCCGCCGATCTGCCAGTTCCCAAAAGCCTGAAAGAACTGGAGACTTATATCGCAAGCCTTTAACCAATAAAATATAAACTAAGAGACCGCACTGGAGACAGTGCGGTTTTGCCTTTAGGGAAAGTTGCCATATTCGGTTGAAAAATACATAAGTTCAGCGTATAATCGAAAGTAATTTAATTGAGAAGGTGAAAATAATGAAACGAATACTTGCGATATTGTTATCTCTGACCATGCTGTTTAGCTATATGCCGGCATCTGCTTTTGCGGCAGACGGTGAGACAGATGGCGGCGGACAGACTGAGGTGGAAAAAACTGATATCTCCACATTAACTTTAGGTTACTATCCTAAGTCCATCACCTATGATGGAACTGCCCAAAACCTGAGCACTCTGTATCTCGAGGAATCAAACCCCCATAAGTCTTTAAAGAAGGACATAGACTTTACAGTGGAAGTGACCAACAACATCAACGTCGGAGACATGGTGGTAACTTTGAGAGGAATTGGAGCGTACTGCGGAGAAGTTCAGCTGATTATCCCTATTTTGCCCAAGGACATCAAAGGCTGTTTTTATGTTGTAGATAAGTATACAGAAGAAGGGCATAAGCCGGGGATCAAACTTTCCTTTGGCAGCACAGCTTTAATAGAAAATGTAGACTACCAAGTAACAGACTATACGGAGAAAGAGGATAAAGGCGTTGTAACCGTAAAAGGAATCGGCAACTATACAGGCACTAAAAGCATCAACTATACTGTGGGCAGAGATATAGCCCGAGCTGACGCCACATTGTATCAGGACGGTGAATTTGTCTACACGGGCCGTTACCAATTTCCATCAGTAAAAGTGACCTACAATGGCGAGCGGCTGAGGGAGAGTTACGACTATAAAACTACATACAAGAACCACATGGAAGTGGGGACTGCTACGATTACAATTACTGGTATCGGTAAGTTTCACGGAGAGAAAGAGATTCATTTTACCATCAAGGGAAAAGAGCAGAAAGTCACCCCTGCCAAAGCAGTCTATGATGCGTATATAAGGAGTCAGCCTTTCAAAATTGAAGCAGAGGCTACGGGAGACGGAACCGGTTTCTCTTACACCTCTAGTAATCCGGCAGTTGTCACGGTAGATGCAGAAGGCATGGTTCATGCTCACAGTGAAGGAACTGCCGTGGTGACACTGAGAACTGTCGGCATGAAAGGTTATGCAGAAGCTTCTGCGCAGGTGACTGTCAACGTAAAACGCAGCAGTATTGACTTTGGAACTATTTTAGCAGAAGAAAAGGGTTTGTCTGCCTCTATCAATAAGCTGACTGCGGAAAAAATCGTGTCGGCATCTGTTTTCATCGGAGAAACGGAATATTCCTGTAAGATTGAAGATAAAGGGACCCAGGCGTTGATCAAAGCGACTTATCCGGAACAGAAAAAGGGACGGGAAATCAAAATCGTAGTAAAAGATGATCTCGACAAAGAAATTACAAAGACTGTAAAAGTAAAAAATGCAGTGATTGAACTCAGTGTCAATAAGATTTACGATAAAAGTACCTCAATCAAGGGAAAGACATACCCGGGAATGACTGTGAAAACGGTACTGAACGGAAAACTCTATCAGACAAAAGCCGGGAGCGGCGGCGCTTTTTCACTGAAAATTCCGAAACAGAAAATAGGTAAAAGTATTAAGATTACTGTTATCAGCGAAAATGGGAGTACCAAATCCATAAGCAAGAAGGTCTATAAGAGAACAGGCAGCAGCGTGGCCAGCAAATATTATGTTCTGCGGACCTCAAAATACGTTTATGTACGCTGCAGAGGCGCTTCTCAAGGCGATGTGATAAAAGTAAAAATCAACGGGAAGATCTATAAGAAAAAAATTGGAAAGACGAGCGGCAGCCCGACTGTAAAAATTTATACTGGCAAACATACAACGGGTTCTGCTGTCTACATGTACCTGTATAATTCTCATAATCAGAAGATTTGTTCCAGAAAAACCAAGGTGTATTTTGGCAATAAGCTCTATGTTGGAATGACCAGCAGCCAGGCGCTGCAGACCACATGGGGTAAGCCGATTGCAAGATACCAATATCCCGGTTACCAAATTTGGCTGTTCCAAAGCGGTGAAACAGTGGGATATGCATGTATTCAAGGCGGTAAAGTGACAGAAGTGGGTTATATATATTAGTGCAATAAAATCTTTTAAAACCCACCTGTTTGTGGTATACTTACTCTGTTATGATTAGAGAAACAGTGTTAAACACGATCAGGGAACATCATTTAATTGAAAAAAATCAGCACATCGTCATCGGCCTCTCGGGAGGTCCTGATTCGGTGTGCCTTTTTCATGTTCTGCAGAACTTGGCGAAAGAGTGGCCACTGACACTTCATCCGGTCCACGTCAATCACAAGTTCAGACCGGGTGATGCGGAAAGCGATCAGGCTTATGCAGAGCAAATCGCAGATGAGGCCGGCTGTCCGTGCAGGACCTTTGTCTACGACTGCAGCAAAATTGCCGCTGAAGAAAAGATTACTTCCGAAGAGGCTGGCCGTAAAGTGCGCTACCAGGCCTTTGCAGAGGTGGCCGCAGAGGTAGCAGCGGAGGGAATCCCGAGAGAAAACATCAAGATTGCCGTGGCGCAGAACGCTGACGATCAAGCGGAGACTATTTTGTTCCGCATCTTACGCGGGGCTGGAACGGACGGGCTTTCCGGCATCAGCTACAGACGCTTTGATGAATACGGAAATGAAATCATACGACCGCTGCTGGATGTCAGCAAAGCGGAGATCTTGGCCTATTGCACAGAGCATGATCTGCGCCCCTGCATCGACCATACCAATTTAGAACCGATTTACGCGAGAAATAAAATTCGCTTAAATCTGATTCCCTATCTGGAAAAGGAATATAACACGAATATAAAGGATACAATGATTAGAATGGGGAAAACTGCCTCTGTAGACAAAGACTTTTTGTGGCGGCAGGCCCTTGAGACTTTTGCAGATTTGGTCAAAGAAAAGAGTGAAAACAGCGTTCTGATGGACGGTGCAAAACTTCGCCGCCTGCACCGTGCGGTACGCCAGAGAGTTTTTGCCAAAGCCTTTCACAGCATCGGTCTGACAGAAGACCTGGCCTTCATCCATTTTGACGGCTGTGAAGAGATCGCCTTTCACCCGAAGCCGTCTGCACGGTTTGATCTGCCGAGAGGATATTATCTGACAAAGGTTTATGACGATGTCAAGGCTGCAAGAGCTGCGCCCTTGCAGACGAGGACTGTCCACGTGGCAGTTTTGTCCAAGGAAGATTATGAAAAACGAAAACTACCTAAAGATAAACATGCGGTTTTTGACTATGATTTGATTAGAGCGGCTTTTGGGGAAAATGCGGAAGCACAGATCACCTTGAGGAAGCGTATGGCAGGAGACTTTATCACAATCTTCGGCGGCAAGACGAAAAAACTGCAGGATTACTTGGTGGACCGCAAGATTCCAAAGGACGAAAGAGACAGCGTAGAGCTTGTTGCAATCAACCGGGAGATTCTCTGGATTCTGCCGCACCAGGGCAGGGGCCGGTATGCAGCCAGATACAAACTGTGTGAGGATACAAAAAAGGTGATTTGTATTGAAATAAATTGTTGAATATGATAAAATTATAAGACTGTTTTGTTAAGAGAGAACAAATTTGTATTACGAGAATTTGGGAATATAGATATGGGAGGAGAAAAACGAAATTGAAGAAATTCGCAAAGAATATCAGTATTTACTTAGTGATTTTTGCTCTGGTGTTAGCAGCGGCCTTTTTCTATAATGGCAGCGGCGGCTCAGAGTACAAACTGGTAAAATTTTCGACGCTAACCAATTATTTGGAGCAGGAGAAGATAACCGAGATCAAGATTGAAGACACGAAGATTACGGGGAAGATAGGAAAAGACAAATATGTCTATGCTTATGCGCCGTATATCACAGAGATCAACTGGCTGGAGGAAAACTATATTTTCCCGCAGATGCAGGAAAAAAAGCTGACCGTTGAGACGCCAAAACCGTCTTCCGGTTCCACCATTCTCAGTCTGCTGCCTACATTGATCATGGTAGTGGCGCTGGGTTTCTTGTTCTATCTGATGATGAATCAGGGAGGCAACGGCAAGGCATTTTCCTTCGGGAAGAGCAAGGCGCGGCTATATAAAGGAGAAGGCAAGAAGATCACCTTTGACGAAGTGGCCGGGCTGGACGAAGAGAAGGAAGAGCTTTCAGAAGTCGTAGACTTCTTGAAAGATCCGCGCAAATACAAAGAAGTAGGCGCCAGAATACCGAAAGGTATTTTGTTAGTCGGCCCTCCGGGAACAGGTAAAACCTATGTCTCTAAGGCGACTGCAGGTGAAGCAGGCGTACCGTTCTTCACCATCAGCGGTTCTGACTTCGTAGAGATGTTTGTCGGTGTCGGCGCATCGAGAGTGAGAGACTTATTTGACCAGGCTAAAAAGAACGCGCCTTGTATCGTTTTCATCGACGAAATCGATGCAGTCGGACGGAAAAGAGGCGCAGGTCTGGGCGGCGGCAACGATGAAAGAGAACAGACGCTCAATCAGCTGCTGGTTGAGATGGACGGATTCGGAGAGAACTCCGGCATCATCATTCTGGCTGCGACCAACAGACCGGACGTATTGGATCCGGCTCTGCTGAGACCGGGCAGATTTGACCGACAGGTGGTCATTGGCATTCCGGATATCAAAGGCAGAGAAGAGATCATCAAAGTCCACTCCAAAAACAAGCCGCTGTCTGACGAGGTTTCTCCGAAGATTTTGGCGAGAAGAACGCCGGGATTTACACCGGCCGACATAGAGAACCTGCTCAACGAAGCCGCTTTGATTACGGCCAGAAGAAACGGCCGCAAGATCAGAATGGCAGAAATTGAAGAAGCTGCCACCAAGGTAATGGCTGGACCTGCTAAGAAGAGCAGAGTGATCAGTCCGGAAGAGAGAAAGCTGACAGCGTACCACGAAGCAGGCCACGCGATTGTCATGAGAAGTCTGCCGGATTCAGATCCAGTGCATCAGATTACAATCATTCCGAGAGGCAATGCCGGCGGATTCACCATGTCTCTGCCAGAGAAAGACAAAGGCTTTGAGACGAAGAATGGCATGCTTAACAGCATCAAACACCTGCTGGGCGGACGTGTCGCTGAACAGCTGACCCTGGACGATATCAGCACAGGCGCCAGCAATGACATCATGAGAGCGACGGAGATTGCCAGAGCAATGGTTACAAAATACGGGTTCAGCGATAAGATCGGACCTGTCAATTACAGCGAGTCTGACGAAGTATTCCTGGGCAAGGATTTCTCAACGAGGAAAAATTACTCAGAAGGAATCGCCACAGAAATCGACCATGAGGTAAAATCCATCATTGAAGAAGCTTACGAAGTGACATCTCGCATTCTGACTGACAATATGGATAAGCTGGAGAGAGTAGCACAAGCCCTTCTGGAGGTGGAAACGCTCGACGGCGAGCAGTTCGAAGCACTGTACACTGGTGAAGTTGACGCCCAGGGTCTGGCAGAACTGGTAAAAGAAAAAGAAGAAGAAATTCAGAGAGTCAACGCAGAGGAAGCGGCTGAATTCGAGAGAATTCGCAAAGAAGAAGAGGAAAAACTGGCTGCTGAACTTGCAAAATATGATACTGACTATATGGATGACGAAGACCATCCATCTGATTCCGATGACGACACTGAAAGCGGAGAAGGGAAAGAAGCTATAGGTGAAGACAGTTCCGACGACGAAACAGCCAAAACGCTGACAAAAAAAGAGGAACCTAAGGAAGAAGAATAGAGGTAATTTATGAAAATAACTGTAAATGATTGTTTGAGTTTGGAGTCATTCAGCCCCAGCATTCTTGCGGCAGGAAAACGAAATATTGGCAACAGGGTCCGTTCCGTTTCGGTAATGGACGCTGCCAATGTGGAGACTGCCATAAAAAATAACGGGGTCAGGGAACAGATTGTTCTTACATCATTTTACGGAATGACGGGCAAGGAAAAGCTGCAATGCGAAGTTGTCAAAGGCCTGGCAAAGGAGGGAGTCAGTGCGCTGGTCATTTTTCATGTTGAAAAAGGTCTGACCGGAGCGGACAGCGAAGTCATTGAAACGGCCGAGCAGGTGGGACTTCCTTTGATTGTCATACCGAAAAATAACAAAGCAGAGTATTCTGACGCCATTGAACAGATCATGGACAAACTTCTATACGGCGACAATTTTAAAAACAGCTTGATTAACAATACCATCTATCATCTGCTGAACTTTGAAAAACATAAGACCTTTCAGGCAGCGCTGAGAGAGGCTGCCGTAAGCAACGACTTTCAGGTGGTGCTCTTATCAAAGGACTTTAATCCGATTTTGTCCATTGAGACAAGACAGAAGACTACCATCGCTGATGCAATCAGAATGGGGAAAGAACGAGATGTTGAAAAGGCGGGCATCTACACCTTTATCGATGTCAACGGCGTTCTGACCTATTGGGGTCCCATCACAATCAATAAAGAAAAGTACTTCCTCTTTATCGTAGACAACGAAGACAACTATTCAGCGGGGGAGATAACCAAGCTGGCGGAAATTATTGAGCTGGCGATGGGCATGTGGAAATACACGCCGGAAAGAGACGTGAGAGCCGAACTGATTAAGGCTTTGATCAGAGGCAACAAATCACTGGCTTATTCTTTAAAAGACGAGATGGAGATCAAAGCGGACAACATCCTCAGCGTTTTCTATGCCAAAGGTATCGAAAACAACCAGGGCAATGGAGTCATCAGCGAATTTGAAAAGAAAGAGAATATCGAGGTTCTCAGGATTACCGAAGGGGAAGAAACCTACGGCATGATTCTGAAGAACGGTGAAAAGCCGGAGGATGAAGAAACGACGCAGAAGTCCAGCTGTCTGGTGCTCTTCGACAAGTTGAAAGAGGGCAGCAAGACGGTGAGAATCTTCCATGCCACGGGTGTTGACGGAATCGAGGGTGCAGGCGACGCCTTCAGGCTGATCAGCGAAACCTGGACTTTTGTGGAAAGCGTTTTTCCTTATAAGAGAGTATTTACCAAATATGAACTTGCTCTGGTTTCTAACTGTATCAATTTGCAGGTACAGGGCGGGTATTTAAAGAAGAACTACATGGATCTTCTGGAACCCTTTAGAAAAGAAATGGGAGAAAATAAAGCAAAACAACTGCTGGAGACTTTAGAGACTTTTGTTCTCGACGCCGGGATGAACAGTGGCAAAACCTCAGAGTTTATGGGGATTCATACCAACACTGTGCAATATAGACTGAAGAGAATCAACGAAGTCCTGGGCGCAGAAATCACCGGAAATCGCGTTATACCGGGATTGACTATGGCCCTGGCCCTCAAAAGGCTTGACAGAGTTGTGAAATAGTACGACCGATTGCATTTTGTAAAGTCGTGAAATCACAACATAAGGCCTGTCCCGCAAATTGGGTCAGCGCCATTAGGAATGGAGAAAGACAATGCTTTTAGCTTTTGACGTTGGAAACAGCAACATCGTACTTGGAGTATTCAAAGACGGAAAGCTGGTCACCAACTGGAGAATCGAAACAGACAACAACAAAAGTGCCGATGAGTACGGCATGATCGTAACCCAGCTCTTTCAGTATGAAGGGCTGCAGGCATCGGACGTAAAAGACATCATTATTTCTACCGTTGTACCGTCAGTTCTCTACACGCTGCAGCACTTGGCCATGAAGTATTTTAAAAAGCGCGCCATCACTGTAGAATCCGGTGTAAAGACTGGACTGGTTGTAAAGTATGACAACCCTAAACAAGTAGGGGCCGACAGAATTGTCAATGCTGTGGCCGCCTACCAAAAATACGGCGGACCTTTGATTATCATCGATTTTGGAACAGCGACCACGTTCTGTGCGGTGACTGAGAAGGCCGAGTACTTAGGCGGATCCATTGCCCCGGGTCTGAAGATTGCATCTGAGGCGCTCTTTGAAAAGACCTCGAAGCTGCCAAAGGTAGAACTGGAGGAGCCTGGTCAGACGATCTGCAAAAATACCATTCAGAGTATGCAGTCCGGGCTTGTTTACGGACACATGGGAATGGTGGACTACATCGTAAAAAAGATGAAAAGAGAGTTGGAGGCCATTACGGAATCGGGCAAAGCGGTCACAGTTGTCGCAACTGGCGGTCTGTCTACGCTGATTGATGACGGGGTAGACTGTATCGATCATGTGGACAAGATGTTGACCCTGGAAGGGCTTGAAATCATCTATCAAAAAAATAAGAAGCCGGCAAAACCGTGCAAGGAAAAAAAGGAACCAATACAGAATGAGTAAAAGCTTGAAAATAGGAAATATTGAACTTGATAATCCTTTTCTTCTGGCTCCACTAGCAGGAATTACAGACGCTCCCACTCGCAGAATCTGCCGCGAGATGGGAGCGGCTTTGGTCTATTCGGAAATGGTCAGCGGAAAAGGCCTGTATTACGGCGACAGGAAGACAGACCAGCTGCTCTTTCTCTACGAGGAGGAAAAGCCGGTGGCATATCAGGTCTTCGGAAGTGAACCGGAGATCATGGCATTCACTGCCCGCGCATTAGAAGAGCGGGAAAATGCGATTCTGGATATCAACATGGGATGTCCTGTACCGAAAATTGTAAAGAATGGCGAGGGTTCGGCGCTTTTGAAGCGATTGGATCTAGTTTATGATTTGATTTCTGCCATGGTCAGCAATACGAGCAAGCCGGTGACGGCAAAAATACGCATCGGTTTTGACAAATCCTGTATAAATGCCGTGGAGACGGCAAAAGCTATTGAGGAAGCCGGCGCGGCGGCAGTTGCTGTTCACGGTAGGACGAGGGAGCAGTATTACAGTGGAAAAGCGGACTGGACGCAGATAAGGGCCGTGAAAAATGCGGTCAGCATCCCTGTCATTGGCAACGGAGATGTGGTGGACGGCGATTCTGCCATGGCTATGATGGAGGAAACCGGCTGTGACTTTGTGATGATTGGTCGTGGCGCTCTGGGAAACCCCTGGATTTTCCGCGACGTTCTGGCGGCTTGGAAGGGAGAACCACAGCCAGAATTGCCAAATCTTGTCGAAAAAAAAGAAATGATGCTGCGTCATTTTCATGATATGATAGAATTAAAGGGCGAATACGCCGCAGTCCGCGAAATGCGTAAATTTGTGGGCTGGTATCTCAAGGGCATTCCCGGAAGCGCCGCTTTGCGAGGAAAAATCAACTTAATTGACGATGCCCGGGAGCTGACTACTGCGATAGGAGAACTTTAAGATGAAAACCAAAAAGATATTGGTACGTTTCTTTATTGTCTGCATGGTTGTCATGTCTTTTACGACAACAGCTTTTGCAAACATTGTGGACGACCTTAAGAAAGAACCCAATGCTATGGCGCTTGTCACCATAGATAATGAAGACTGCACAGAAATTGCTAATTTAAAAGACCTGAGTGTGCGGATTACCGCACCTGGTACGAATATCAATATTATCATTCCCGTTGAAGAAGTGAAAGAGGATGGAGAGACACTGGGTCTTTGGCTGGGTTATCCCAAAGACCGGATCAGCGATGCCATTATGAAGGAACTGGCGGAAGTGCAGGGGAATATAGATTTGGGCACCTATGAAAAGGATCCGGAAAAATTTCTCACAGACATAGATAACGTCTTGTCGAAGTTTCATGTGGAGATCATCGGTCTGCCAGAGAATCATTATTCTGTTGTCAGCAGTTCCATCATTCTCACAAATGATATCTTCCAGCAGATTGTGGACATGTTCAAGGAGTTGATCAAAGAGGAAGTTGGCGATTTTGACAGTTTTGCATCCCTGATTGACGTGCTGCTTCAGGACGCCGGCCTGACAATGGATCAGTTCTTGGCAGAACTGGAACCTGAAGACGCGGAGGCGGTCAAGAATTTGATTGAAAACCTGGACCCTCTGCTGGCCTATATCACCAGTTCGGATTTCACCGGCCTTCTCATCGCAGGCGCCGAGCTGGCCTGCGAGTGTCCGTCCATAGATTACTTCCAGATTATTCACAAGTACTACCAGCGGACTGACGGCAGGTTGAAGCTGATGGCTACGGTTTATGAAGGCAGCTATGATGATTACTTTGAGGGGAAATGCCTTCAGGGCTATACAGGGGATATCATCAAGGCGAAGGACTTTGTAAACTGTAAATATGACGGACAGTTATTCGACTATATGGGCAGCTATGATTCTTACGTCCTCTACGACAATTACAAGTGGTCAGATTATGAGCTGGATTCTTTTACGCTGGGAGACTGGCAGACGGACGGGCTGATACTCCGATATGTAATCGACAAAGAAAAAGAGGCCGTGACGGAGAAGCCAGTTTCAACACAGACGCCAGATACAGGAGATCGGGCCTCCCTTGGGATGTATATCGTGCTGCTGTTTACCGCACTGGGTGCCAGTGGTGCCATTGCTGGTCATCGGAGGAAGAAGTAATACCCTGCGATAAATATAATTTATCGTGTTCAATTTTAAAAAAATGTAGAACAGTCATAAAAAGCTGTTTTGCATTTTTTTTTGATTTTTTGTACGAAAAATGAAGAAAAATTATAATTTTTATTTATTGTTTTAGAGTGTTTACTAATTTTACTTATAATCGGTAGCGTGTTAGAATTTTATCAATCCGATCGATCGAAAAGACTAAGGAGGAAAAAATGAAGAACTTAAACAAAAAGAAGGATATATCGTACTATATCAAAGCCCTTATCGGCATACTGATCATGCTGCTTTTCCCGATTCTTCCGGCACCAGCGCCGATTACAACGGTGGGCATGGTGATTATCGGGCAGCTGCTGGGATTGATTATCCTGTGGACTTTCGTGGATATGATGTGGCCGACCTTTCTGGCCATCATTTTGTTCGGGCTTCACGCCCTGGACGTTTACCCTGCATCATGGCAGACCAACGGAATCTACGAAGCGGGACAGCAATCCTTTGGTAACTGGATCGTACTGTTTGCCCTGGGCTGTTCAATTTTGTGTGTACTGCTGGAGGAATCAGGGATTATCCGAAGAATCGTATTTTGGTTCATTACCAGCAAACAGGCGAAGAACAATGCATGGACTTTCAGTTTCATGTTCCTCTTTGCAACGATGGCCATTTCGCTGTTTTTAGACTGCGTGGCGGCAGAATTCTTCATGCTCGGGATTGCACATGAAATATTTGCAATCTTCGGTTTTAAGAAGGGCGACAAATGGCCGAAATATATGGTAATCGGCATTACCTTCACGGTTATTCTGGCTTTTGCCATGACGCCGATCTGCCATACCGCAAGCATCTTGTTCATGGGGATTTACTCAGGAATCACCGGTCAGGCAGCCAATGTGCTGGGCTACATGCTGGTAGGTATTCCGGTAGGGTTTGTCATCTGGTTCCTGATGCTGCTTTGGTTCCGCTTTGTGGTAAAACCGGATATCTCTCACTTTGACAAAATTGACTTTGCTGCAATTGAAGCGATGCGGCCTGGTGCAATGGACAAGAAAGAAAAGCTGGTGGGAGCAGTCAGCATTCTGGTTCTGATACTTTGGATTATACCAGGCTTTCTGTCATTCCTGGCACCGACCTCAAGTGTCTTCCTGTTTATGGACAACCTGACGGCTACAGCGCCGCTGTTTATCGCCATTGTATTCCTTGCAATCGTCCATATTGAAGGGAAACCGGTATTAGATTTACATGCCGCCATGAAGAAGGTGGACTGGCTTTCGATTGTGTTCCTGGCAGGCATCCTGATGATTGCGACTGCCATGGGTGAAGCAACCACCGGTATTCCGGATTTTATTGCCAAGAATATCATCCCACTGGCAGAAGGCAAAAGCCCGTATGCAGTCATTGCGCTCTTTGCCGTACTCAGTTGCGCCATCACGAACATTGCCAACAACATACCAGTAGGCATTATCTTTGTCAGCGTTGGCGTGCCGCTTGCGCAGGCGGCGGGAATCAATCCGTTCCTGCTAGTCGTCACCATTTGCATCGCAGCCAACATGGCTTATACGATACCGCCAGCCTTTGTACCTATCGGCATGGCTTATTCTGACGAATGGTGTGAAGGGAAATCCGTTTTAAAGAACGGACTGGTTATGACGGTTATCAGTTGTGCGTCGCTGGCGCTGCTGATTTACCCTCTGGGGAATCTGATTCTCGGAGCTTAAAATATTGAATATGTGATGGAGGAAAAACAAATGTATACATTAAGACTATATCAGGACTATGTTCCAGCAAATATCGAATGCAGGCAGATTGAGTCGCAGCATTCCATCCTTTATGTACTACGGGGAGGCGCAGAAATCAATGGCGAAGCAGTCGCAGCAGATCAGGCTGTTTATTGTAAGGATAGCTTCTTTATAAAGACGGCAGAAATGGATGCCGTTATCTGGCGGTGGGAGATTGTCAGAGAGGAAGCTGCAAACACCTATTTAGAAGGAGGCCCAGTACAAAGCAAGCTTGCAATCAGCAGGAAGGTGCAGATGTTTGAATTGACCTCCCGCAGTAAGTGGCTGTTCAGACTGGACTGTATCTATGGCAATCTGGGTTCAACAGGACTGCATTCCCATCCGGGTTCCGGCATCCGCTGCTTGCTTGAGGGAAATCTCCATGTGCGCGGCGTCATTGGGGAATGCTCAGACAACACTAAAACAGGAGACGCATGGTATGAAGAAGGTTCCTATCCGATTATTTCGACCACCTATGGCGATGAACCGGCTGCATTCCTGCGGGGGATGATTCTGCCTGTAGAATATGATGAATATCCAGACACAGCGATGTGGATTGAGGGAGAAAAGAAGGTCCAAAGTTCATGGAAGAATTACTCTCAGCAAGTCATCATGCTCAGATAGTCAAGGAGTATAAAGATGAAGAAAGTAAAAGGAAGTAAAGCCTTAATAGAGTTACTGAAGCATCATGGAACGGAATGTGTATTTGGAATTCCAGGTGCAACAGAGATTTTTTTCATGGAAGAGCTGGAAAGAACACCGGAAATAAAGTTCATTCTTGCCCTCAATGAAATGGTTTGTGTGGGGGCGGCGGAAGGATATGGCAGGGCAAAGGGAAAGCCAGCGGTGCTGAATCTGCATACCGGACCTGGGATGGCCGCAGCGATGCCCCTCCTGCTCAATGCGAAATACGGAAAAGTGCCCATGGTCATCCTGGTCGGACAGAATGACACCCGCCTCCTCGTAAAGGATCCACAGTTATCGGGGGATATCGTCTCAATGGCAAAGCCGGTAGTGAAGTGGGCGACAGAAATCCATCGCGGACAGGACATTCCTGTGGCAGTGAACCGGGCCTTCAAAATGGCGATGCAGCCGCCGATGGGACCGGTGGCCGTGTCGATTCCCTCGGATTTAATGAATGAAGAGGTGCAGCTCGATTTACGTTCTTTGCCGCCTTATGGATATAATGCAGGCAGGGGTGACAGCCACCAGATTGCCCATGCAAAATCCCTGATTTTACAGGCAGAGAATCCAGTACTGCTGGTGCAGGAGGGCGTGGCGCGCAACAGGGCCCTCGCTGAAACGGTAAAGTTTGCTGAACTCTTGGGTGCGCCCGTGTATCAAATTTGGATGGGGGACGTCAATTTTCCGGTCAGGCATCCTCAGTACCGCGGGGATATCGATTCGACCAGCCCACAAATGGTAAGAGTACTGCGCGAATCGGATCTTCTGATTGAAATCGGGGGACAGTTGTTTAACGATGCATTTTACAGCGATGCAGAGGTATTGCCAGAGGCGCTCCCTGTCGTACAAATTGACGACGACCCATGGGAGCTTGGAAAGAACTTCCCCGTGGACTGCCCAATCCAAGGAGATATCAGAGAAGTCCTTGCAGAACTGAATGGACTGCTAGAAAAAGAGTACGATCTGGCGGAAAAGGCGGCAAAGAGAAGGAAACTGCTGGCTGCAGAATCGGAAAGACAACAGGAGGCGCTGTCAAACAAGATAGAGGCTGAAAAGAACCGGCAACCTGTAGCAGTGACTGCGTTGATGGCCGGTGTATCTGCGGCGATGACTGACAAAACTTACATCGTCGATGACTGCTGGTCATCTTCGGCCATGCTTCGCGCTATTGTAGACTTTAAAGACGAAAAGAGCCTTTATCGTCCGCGTAACGGAGGCAGTATCGGCTTCGGCCTGCCTGGGGGTCTTGGCGTCAAGCTGGCCTGTCCGGAAAAGGAAGTGCTGGTATTATCAGGGGACGGTAGCGCAGCTTGGTCTATGCAGACTTTCTGGACGGCAGCGCATTATCGAATACCGGTCATTATGATCATTACCAACAACGGAACTTACCGTCAGGTCAAAAACGTCCGAAAGAGGATTTTAGGGGATTATCCCTTGAATGAACCTCATCTGGGGATGGAAATTGATAATCCAGTCATTTCCTTTATGGCACTTGCCAAATCCATGGGAGTTTCCGGATGTCAAGTTCATAAGGCAGTGGAACTCAGCAAAGCGATAGAAAATGGAAGGAACTGCAAGGAACCATATTTAATCGAGGTCTTTGTTGAAAACAGGCCAGATTAGAAATTGCCGCAATATGTGCAGGAAAGGAATAAAATGAGGTATAATTTTACAGTTAAGAGTAATATCCATTTTGGCTCGGGGTCAATGAGCGCCCTGTCAGAGATTTTGTCCGGCTATGCCTTTGAAAAAGTAATGATCGTCTATGATGGCGGAGTAAAAGCTGCCGGCATTACGAAAAAAATTCTTGCGGAAGTAGAGAAAAGTGAAACATCCTATTGTTGTTTTGACGAAGTAATTCCAAATCCTACTAACGAAGTGGTTGAAAAGGCAGCACGGATTGCAAAGGAAAACAGAGTGAAGGGATTGATCGCTATCGGCGGTGGAAGCAGCATCGATCTTGCTAAGGCTGTCAACATTTTAATGACAAACCCTGGCGCAATCGGAGATTATGGAGGGATAAACACTGTCAAAGAACCCTGCCTGCCATTGATCGCCATACCGACCACGGCAGGAACTTCCAGTGAAATTACCAATGTATGTGCCTTGATTGATACACAAAGGGTTGTAAAGTATGTTATAATAGACAACAAGATTATTGCATCAGATATCATTGCTGATCCGGAGTTGACTCTGACTATGCCAAAATCAGTCACAGCGGCGACGGGGATGGATGCCATAACCCATGCGATGGAGAGCTACATTTCTAATATGGCAACGCCACTGACAGAATATCATTCCCTCAAGGGTTTAAAGATTCTCTTTGAGAATATCCGGAGGGCATATGAGGATGGATCAAATCTTGATGCGAGAGAACAGATGATGCTGGGATGTATTATCACAGGATTTGGATTTTCTAATGCAAATCTGGGAATGGTTCACGCAATCGCGCATACACTGAGCGCACACTTTGCTATCGCCCATGGAATGGCTAACGCGGCAGTGCTGCCGTATGTAATGGAATTTAATATGCCGGCTTGCAGAAAGAAGATGGCTCAGATAGCAGAAGCGATAGGCCTTAAAAATAGCGGAGACGCAACTGCAGACAGCGCAGCGGTGGTGCAGGCGCTAAAAGAATTGTGCGATGCGGTTGGAATCCAAACATTATCTCAACTGGGTATTCATAGGGAAGATTTTGATGTTATAGCCGCTGACGCACTAAAGGAGGCGCCACTGCAGTTTAATCCTCGTCAAAATGTCTCTAAAGAGGATATTCTCTTTATCTTGGAGAGCGCTTACTAACTACATGGGAAGGTGTCAATTATGGATTTGCGTCAACTACAGATATTCGTATCACTTTCGAAAACCTTGAACTTTTCTGAGACGGCGAGGAACAGCTTTATTACACAGCCTGCAGTGAGCCATCACATAAAGTCACTAGAGATGGAACTGGGAACGGCCCTGCTTTATCGAAAAGGCCACAAGGTAATCCTAACAGAAGAGGGCGAAGTGTTCTTGGAGCATGCGCTGGACATCTTAAAGACGGAAGCCCGGGCAAAGACCATTATCAAAAACATGACCGACGGGATGAAGGGTGTCATCAAGGTAGCGGCAATCCCTACACTGAATGAGGAGTTATGCTGCTGCCTGGCTGAACTATCAAAGAACCACCCTAAAATACAGGTAATCATCGATCAGATGGAAGGTGACGAGTTCATGCGTTGCATCAGTGCAGACGAGTATGATTTCTACTTTGGCGCGAACCGAATGTTTTCAAATTTGGTAGGCTATAATCAAGTGATTACCAAGAAAACCAGGTTGAAGTTGTTCGTCCACAACGAAGTTGTTGAAAAAAACGATGTGACGGATTGGGAGGCTCTCAAAGATCTGCCATTTGTCTCCATCAGTCCCACCGATACGGTGCTCACCGAGCAAGTGCTCGAAATTTGCACGAAGAGAGGCTTTACGCCAAATATCATCAACTATTACAATCGGGCTGAATTGGTGCCGCTGGCAGTCAATGCAGGAATCGGCATTGCCATTCTTCCGGCGCCCCTTGAAGAAGGAAATCCTTTTCTGAATGTCAGAACCTTTGACATCAACGATGAAGGAGCAGAGCTTTTTCACATTATTGCCTGGAGAAAACTTAGGAATTCTGCTTCGGTGGAATTTCAGAAGGTGATTGATAAATTGTATATGAAACAAAACAATTGACATTGTTAAGACCCTTGCCGGCTCTGAATAAGAGCCGGCTTTTTAGGTTGGAATTAGAAACGCAGGAAAGGCGCGATTACTTATTTTAAGCACTTGTTACCTGAATAACGCCATATCGCTAACGAAACAAGACGAATCCCGCTAACATCAATAAAGAATGAAAAAATCAACAGCTGTTAAGGCATAATGGACTGGCAGGATATAAAGATACTTGCAAAGTGCTGTGCAAGGGACAATCATGACCAGAATCATTTTTTAAACCTGGAGCTGGCAACTATTTTACTTTCCAATTTGAAGGTGTAAATGTAAATACCTGTCGAAAAAAACTGGAGTATACGACAAAACCGCAATCAAGAATGGCATATTGAAAACACATGAAAATACTTTATATTCAGCAAGATGGATCAAAACAAATAGAGGGAGTTGTAGCGAAATGAATAGAACACTAACTTGGTTTGCAATGCAGGCAGGCACACGGTTTGCCAATATTGGGAGTGAAGTAAACAGGGCGATTCAGTGGAGACGACGAGGGGATGTACAGCGTTCTGTTAATTTCTGTAGTGAGGCAATAGAATTATTGGATTAGACTTTTGATTGAAGAACTGAAAGATTATTTCTTGGGAGAAAATGTTTGGAAACCTTATTGGAAAAGAATAAACTCTTTCGTTTTAATATAAATCTGCGGAAACTCAAGAAAAATTCGGCATTGAAGAAAAAAGAAAAAAAGTGTATACTAGAAGACAGAAAAATTGAAAAGAGCAAACTTGTCGAAAGGCAGGGACGCAAAGCTATAGGGCCTGTTCCAGAAGGATGGCTGCCAGTTGCCAATGTAATATCAGATTGTATATTTATGATTTGAGACAGGCGTTGGCCTGTCTCTTTTTTAATAACATAGGAAATATCGTCCAAAGGACGTATTTCCGTATGTTTCATCGTTTGCTTTACTCACTCCTCCAGTCGCTAACGCGCCTTTCGCTGTCCGTTTCGCTCGAGCCAGCTAAAGCTGGGGCGAAAGGGCAAAGAGCGTACCTTGCGAAGCGTCGCCCCTTGCGTTCGGCATGTGGAAATGGGAATCTTGAAGCCCTAGCCCGATTTACTTTAAGTAAATCGTTGGCAGGTCTCATGCGAAAAGTCCCCAAATCTTGATTTGGCAGACTTGACCGCTTGATTCCGTCATTTCCACGATTTTTATGAACCGAAATAAAGTATAAGGAGAGAACGATAATATGAAAAAGTTTTTAGCAATGCTGCTCACTGCAGGTCTAGTAATCTCCATGATTCCAGGCGTTGCTTTTGCGGAGGAGGTTCCGGCAGAGCCCGTAGCCCAAATTGGAGGGGATAAATTCCCTACACTGCAAGAGGCTTTCAACTCTGTAAGTACGAGTTCAGAGACAGAGATTACCTTGCTTGCAGACGTTGAGGAAGAAATTACTATTGATTATAATGACTACCGTAGTTTTATTCTGGATTTGAACGGATCCACCATAGGGGGGACGATTCAGAATGTCACTAGTTATTTGACCATTCAAGACAGCAGCGAGGGAAAGACAGGGACAGTAAATGCTTCTATTGAGCTTACTGGAGACATCAATACTTGGAAAAATTCGAAGCTCACAATACTGAGTGGAACTTTCACGGGAGACATTGTTGCAGGCAATAAAGGCACACTTTGTGTCGAAGGCGGGACGATTGACGGTACGATTACAAAAAACTCGGGAACAGTGGTGTGCACCGGTGGCTTATTTAAGGTGCAACCGGGAAATGATATGTTGGAAATAGGATATCTGGCCAGCGAAGAACCGATAGATGGCTATTACCAAGTGGAAGCGGATAGAGCCGCGCAGATTGGAAATACCACTTATAATACGCTGAAACAAGCTTTGACAAAGGCGAAAGATGGAGATACTGTGCGTCTCTTGAAGGATCAAATAAATATACGAAGTATAAACTATTATGAGATAAATAAGTCTATAGTATTAGACCTGAATGGTAAGACAATTTCGACGCCAGGTACCAGGACAATTTATACTAATAAAAATGATGTAACAAAAAATATAACGATTAAAAACGGAACGATACTCAATACAAACACTTCCAATAATCCTTCCGTGGGAATTCAGGCTGAACAGCAAGTCAATCTGACCCTGGAGAATGTGACAGTGGAAGCAGCCGGTACCAACAGTTATGGAGTTTTTGCAAATCCCAAAGAGAATATTGTACAGCCAGTGATTACCGTCAAGGGCGACAAGACGAAAATTTCGGGGAATGTGGCAGGCATTGCTGTGAATGGTTATGTCGAGGCTGGTAAGGATGTACGCCCAGCCACTTTGATTGTAGAAGACGGTACGATTGAAGGCGGCAGGTATGGTATAGCAGGCAATGGAGAGCAACACAATACGAACATTACGATAAATGGCGGAACGATTATTGGGGGCTCTTGTGGCATTTTTCACCCACAGGATGGCAAGCTGGACATCTCCGGCGGAAACATCACAGGCGCTACAGGCATTGAAATGCGGGCAGGGGAACTGAATGTTTCAGGCAGTCCTGTGATTACTGCTATGGGCGAGTACACGTCCGACAGCAATGGTTCAGGAAATACGAGCAGCGGAGTAGGCATTGCGGTCGCCCAGCATACAACCAAGAAACCTATTTCTGTCATAATTGACGGCGGAACGATCAAAGGAGAAAAATCTTTGGCGGAGATGAATCCGGAGGAAAATGACAAAGAAGATATCTCCAAAGTGACCATAGACGTTAGGGGTGGAACCTTTGATGGTGAGGTAGCTGCAGAAGATGTCACTAAATTTATCCACGGTGGAACATACTCAACAGACCCGACAGGTTTTGTTGGCGATGACAGGTACGCATACAAAATGAACGAACAATACATCGTTGCCCCAGAAGGATATCAGTCGGCAAATTGGGTATTTGAAAAAGACGCAGTCAACGACAAGCTGTATATTGGCACTTATCATATTCCATATGTTCCGCCTGCCCCAGTTGATCCGATAACCAACACCGGATCCGCTTCATCTGAATCGGCCACAACCAATGCAGATATCAGTAAGGATCCGGCTTCTACAAAGGAAGAAAAAACGGAAGTCACGGAAGACAATAAAGAAGTAACGACGACAACAATTAAGATTGCGCCGGAAACGGCAGAGAGGATTGTACAAAGGGCAATTCAACACAGTTCTGCTCATATCATCATAGATGCGACCACAGGCAAGGCGGTAAATACTGGTGCGGGTGACAAGACAGAAGTTGTTCTTCCGGCGAGCACGATTTTGACCCTGGCCGAAAAGACAACTGCAGATGTCGTGATAAAATCAGATATAGCTGAGATTACTCTGGATGCAAAAGCAGTTAACGCGGTTGCTGCGCAGACAAGTGGGGAGATAGCTGCAAATGATACAGTAATCGTGGTTGCCCAAAAGGTCAAGGACGAAAGCAACGAGATGAGATTTGATTTGAAAGTCGTGACGCCAAATGGTCCCGTTTTGGATTTTGATGGAGGCGATGTATTGGTAAAGGTTCAATTGAACGATCAATTGAAAACAAAGGAACGTTTGGCCTGCCTATATATCGATAATTATGGCTGGCTCAACAGAGTGGAAGGTTCGAAAAACGCAGATAGTACCTATGCATTTGTGACGGGACACTTCTCTGCCTATGCCATTATGGAGGAAAGGGACGCTGATAAGCTTATGAAAAAGCAGACATCACTGACAAAGGGCGTACAGAATACGACGATTAAACTTTCATCTTCTCTCCTGTCAAAGGGAATTAAGCTGAAATGGAAAAAATCAAAAGGGTTCAAAGTAGATCAATATCAGATTTACCGCGCTGTGAAAAAGAACGGAAAATATAGCAGGATTTATCTGACCAAGAAAGGCACGACAACTTCTGTAACAAACCGAAAGAATTTAAAGAAAGGGAAGCGGTATTTCTACAAGGTGAGGGGCGTGAGAACCATCGCGGGGAAGACCTTTTACACCAAGTGGTCAAATAAAGCAAACAGAATTTATAGATAGCAGATTTAATGGAACTTTGCGAAAAGGTGTGGCGTGTTAGCCATGCCTTTTCTTTTTGCCCGTTATCGGCTCTGCCCGACAGGGGCGCTTCCACGATACTTTTGTGCTGCTACGAAAATATTTTATCCTATGACCTAAATGTCTCGTGACGATAGGTGAAAAAGAAGCAGTAAGAGGGCTTTGATGAGGTATCGGGGCGGATTTTGATGATCTATACTGAATAAAATTGCCAAAGTCGGTGGGAATGCAGACCGTACAATGGAGTATTAGCGGTATTTTGGGATATTGATACCTCTGGTATGAGGTCATTTAGGTCAAACGATCGAAAATGTTTCATATAGCATAAAAGTATCGTGGCGATAAGCGCAGACAAAAATAAATGGAAGAAAATGGTTGACGCATCCTGTACGGTGATGTAAAATAATGTAAAAAGGAGGCGGAGAGAATGTTCGACAGTGGCAGTTATGTCGCCCGTGATTTGGCGCATCAACAGCGGATGCGGAGACTTTTGATGCAGCAGAAGAGGGGGCTGCCGCAGGGGAGACTGACAACGACGAAGATAAACGGAAGACTTTACTATTATCGAGTGGTTGACGGGAAAAAGGAATATCTTGGCACTGGGGAAAATGAGATGGTGCTGAAATTACAGAAGAAGTATTTTATTGAAGAAACCGTTAAACGGATTGATAAGAACTGCAAGTACATGGACAAGCTCATAGCAGGCTACGCCAGCGTGGATCCGGAGGACATCATGGAGGCTGCACCACGTGCCTATCAGTCGCTGCCAAAGTCCTGTTTCACCATGGTAGGCATCAACAACCAGAGGGGGTGGGGCTATGAACCCTACAAACGGTACATGGGCTATCCAGAGCAGCTCAACAATAAAACCCTCAAGGGAGATTTTGTCAGATCAAAATCTGAGGCGATCATCGCCAACATGCTATTTGTAAAAAAGATCGAGTACCACTACGAGGAAGAACTTGTGCTGGGAGATTACACCTTTGCGCCGGACTTTAAGATTGCAGTGAAGAGCCAACGGAAATGCAAGCTGTTGGAACACTTTGGCCTGATTGGCGACGAAGACTACCGGGATACCTGCATGTGGAAAATCCGAACTTATCTGGAATTTGGTTATCGGCCATATGAAGACATCCTCTTCACCTATGATGATAAGGACGGCCATATCAATACACTGGATATCGACAAAGTCATCGAGTCATTTTGCAGATAAAGAACTGGATATCCGTTCTCCCAACTGCGGCTGCCGCTTAACCTCGACTGGCTCTGACCGCTTCGGACAGCCGCTCGATGCCTTCTGCTAGTTCATCCGGACTCACATTGCCATAGCAGAGCCGTACCAGGTCGTCACCCTTACTCCTGAAAGGAAAGAACAAATTACCGGGCATGTAGGATACGCCCAGCTCGTGGGCTTTGCAGAGCAGTTTCTTCGGATTGATGTTCTCGTTGATGCAGCACCAGAGAGAGGTGCCGCCCTTTGGCACAGTGAACCTGTAGTCGATGTCTTCTGTAGCCGCCAATGTCCGACAGAGAAGGTCGCGATTCTGCCTGCCGAATTGACAGATCTTTTCAATAGAATCATAGATATAGCCTCTGCTGATAAACTGGCTGGCGATGTATTGATTGAGGGGGCTCAAGAATATCTGTGTATTTTCCATAATCATGGAAAGCTTACGAGTAATCTTTTCTGGCGCGACCATGTAAGCTGTCCGTATACCTGGACAGATGGTGGCGATAAAAGAATTGATATAGATGACGTTTCCCATAGTATCCAGCGCCTTCAGAGAAGGTACGGGGGTTCCTTCGTAGCGGATGACGGAATCGCAGTCCTCTTCGATGATAGGAATGTCGTACTTGTAGGACAGCTCCAGCAGTTCATAACGCCGCGACAGACTGAGGACACTGGAGGTAGGAAAGTGAAAGGTAGGGATGGTGTAGATCAGTTTAGGACGATATTTGACGATCAGCCCTTCCAGATAGTGCGTTTCCATGCCGTCTTCGTCCATCGGAATGGTGATGACGTTGACGTCCATGAACTGAAAAGCCTGCAGCATATCGGGGGAAATGGGTTCTTCCGCAATAATGGTATCGCGGGACGATAGAAAAATCTTGGCGGCGAACTGGATCGCTTCATAGGTTTCCGAAACCACTTGGATTTCTTTGGACGTCGCGTGGATATTTCGCCGCTTCAAAAGCCCTTGAATGCTGGAAATCAGTTCCAGCAGTCCTTGCGCAGGTGAAAATCCATACCAATCGAAGCCGCCAGCACTGCTGAGTTCTTTTACGATTTCATTGAGATGCTCTCTCGGGTAGAGATTCTTTGTAATGATATCTGCTGCCAGAGAGATGACTTTTTGCTCGGATTTTGCCAGTCCGTCATTATAAAACAGCTCGCTGAACAAAGTATCCATCTGCAGATACTCGTCTTTGAGCATATAGCTCAGAGCGCCGGGGTACTTGCGGCTGGAAAAGCCCGTCACTTTCTTATATTCTTTTTGCTGGCTGTAGGTGACAAAATAACCTCTGGGGGACACGGAAGACGTGATGAGCTCTTCTTTGATCAGTTCTTCATAAGCTCTGATGACGGTATTTCTGTGGACACCTGTTTCTTTGGCCAGTTCTCGTTCTGGAGGCAGCTTAAATCCGCTGACCATTTCGCCAGAAAGTATTTGTTTCTTTATGATGTTTTTAATCTGCATATATACGGGCGTGCTCATCTGCCTGTCGATGTGAATATTCATTTTCCACTATCCTCTTCATTCTTGACTTTCTTTGAACTCATTATAATCTTCCGCTGCACTTTCGTAAAGTAAAATTTGGACTAGGAACAAAGGTACCATTTGGCACTTTATCGTCAGTGGAAGACGGAGTAAGATGAGAAAAACGAAAATTCGGAAAATTAATGGAGGGAACATCATGATTGTGATACGCAATTGCAGATTGGTAAAAGAATTAACGGAAGGTTTTGATGGCGCCGTTGGAGACGTATACATAGACAATAATCGAATAGCGGCAATAACAGCGCCGGGCAGTCATCCGACTGAAGAGAAAACCTTGATTGAAATTGACGGAGATGGCAGGACGCTGATACCGGGACTCTGCGAGATGCACGCCCATCTATATGGTTTCATCTACAACCCTTATGAATTGCAGTGCGCCACAGAGGGGAAAATCGTATTCGGTGCGCTGGACTTTGCCGGTGAATACCTGAAACAGGGGTTTACCACCATCAGAGACTGCGGAAGTTCGTATAACTGTGCGGCTTCCGTGAGAGATGCCATCAAAGCTGGCATCGTCAAGGGTCCGAGAATTGTATCCTGTGGACTGATCATCACGCCGACGGAAACGGGAAACGATACTTTCAGTGATCTTTATCTGGAAGCCGACGGACCGGAGGAGATGAGGAAGGCCTGTCGAAAAGAACTGCAGAAGGGAAATGATTTTATCAAGCTGATGGTCAGCGGCGCTTTTATGAACGAAGGGGCCGACCCGGGAATCCAGGTGCTGGAACCTGAGGAAATCGAAGCAGCCGTGTCGGCAGCCGCGCGGAAGGGAACTTACGTCTGTGCCCACTGCCACGGAACAGACTCCATCAAAGCAGCAATTACTGCGGGAGTACGCACGGTAGAACACGGAACCTTTATCGACGATGAGGGTATCGAAATGCTAAAAAACAACGAGAATACGTTTCTCACGCCGACGGGAGCGGTTGGACTGTACTGTCTGGATGAATCGAATCCGGACGTATCCGCGGAACTGCTGGAACTGAGCAGAGAAGCCGCAGAAATCGAAATTGCCAACATCAACAAGGCTTATCACGCAGGACTGAAGCTTGGTTTTGGCTCCGACATCGACTTAGTCGCCCTGCGGAAACATCCGGGATATGAGTTTATCGCCAGAAAAGAGTACTACACTTTTGATGACCTGGATATCCTGCTGCAGGCCACCAAAAACAGCGCGGAGATCATGGGTTTTGGTCACTTCCTGGGAACGATCAAAGTGGGCAAGCTGGCTGATCTGGTCTTGGTGGACGGAAACCCTGATGAAGATATTTATGTGATGACAAAGCCGCCGGTCCACGTGATCAAGGACGGCGAGATACTCGTTTAAGAAAGGAATTTCATAATGGATAAGAATACCTCGATAAGAAAAAAACTGTTTCTCGCCTGTATGGTGACGTTCTCCAGTATCGTACTGCTGATTCCCTACCTGGCTTACGATTTTTATAATCAATTTCTCAATACGTATGGCGTGACAGATAGCCAGATGGGCTGGCTCCTCACTGCTTATGCAGCTTCCGCTGTCCCCAGCTATTTTATCGGCGGCTGGATTGCTGATATCATCAATCCGAAAAAGCTTGTCATCGCATCCTGCGTGACGACGGCGCTGGTATCCTTTGCCGTAGCCATGTGCAGTTCCTTTGTGGTGCTGGCACTGCTGTTCTTCTGCTTTGGCATTACAGCCATTACCCTCAACTGGAGCGCCTATTTGAAAATCATCAAAATGCTGGGCGGCGATGATGAGCAGGGCAGGCTCTTTGCTATGACCGATATTGCATACTCCATCATGTCCCTGGTGCTGCAGTACGTGGTATTGGCCATTATCACCTATGCGCTGGCTGATAATCCCAACGGTTTCAAAATCGCTTATGTCATTTACGGCGTACTGAGCATCCTGGTCGCCGCAGCGATCTTCTTCCTGATTCCGAACATGGAGTATGAGAAAGAGGGCAAAGGGATCAGGGAGGATCTCCGCCTCTTGGGACATGCGGCCAAACTGCCGATCACCTGGTATCTGGCAATCTTCACCCTGGGCTATTTTTTGATCAGATCGGTGATTCCGTATCTCAATCCATATCTGACGGATGCCTATGATCAAAGCATTCCTTTTGCACAGGCTTTTACGGCTGCAATCAGAACAGGCGCGCTGATGATCTTCTCACCGATCGGCGGGATGCTCAGGGACCGCATGGGGCAATCCGCCAGCAAGCTGATCAATCGCTTTTCCCTGGGCTGCATTTTTTTCTCCCTGGTCATGATGTTCATCCCTCAGGGAAAGCAGTACGCCGTCTGGATTATGGCGGTAGCAGTGCTGGTACTGATTTGCAATGCGATGATGTCTAATTTCCTCTACACCTTGGTTACGACAGCGGCAGTCCCTGTATTATACGTAGGAAGTGTCTATGGAATCGCTTCTGCCATCGGGTATTCTTCAGATCTCTGGCTCTATACCGTCTGCGGCAGTTGGCTGGATTCCATGGGAAATGACGGATACAGGTATATCTGGCTGGTAGGCGCAATTGGCGGACTGATGATGCTGGCGATGGGTATCGCCGTGGCGAAGAAATATGGAAGTGGCGGTGAGACGGGTACGGACAAAGGGGAGCAGGCCGCATAGCCATCTGCTCCCGCCCCCGCTCCGCGGCTATACTGAATTTGCGATTCCGCCTGGCCAATGAAAGACTGCCGCACAGTACTATAAAGCTTGAGGAATCCACATGGCACAGGCTGTGTGGGTTTTTCAGGCTCAAAATTCCAACCCCAAAGAAAAAGAGAGCCATTTCTGACTCTCCATATCTTCTATGTACTTGAATTTCAAACATTTTTTAGGCATTGACCTTTAGCCGAAGTATCTCTTCAGAAGTCCTTCGAAAGCAGCGCCATGTCTTGCTTCGTCTTTTGCCATTTCGTGGACAGTATCGTGGATTGCGTCCAGATTCTGCTGTTTAGCCATAGTAGCAAGAGCCTTCTTACCTGCGCAAGCGCCTGCTTCAGCTTCCACTCTCATCTCTAAGTTCTTCTTTGTGGAATCTGTCACAACTTCGCCGAGAAGTTCTGCAAATTTAGCTGCGTGTTCTGCTTCTTCGTAAGCAGCCTTTTCCCAATAAAGACCGATTTCTGGATAGCCTTCTCTGTGGGCAACTCTTGACATTGCAAGGTACATGCCTACTTCTGAGCATTCGCCCTCAAAATTAGCTCTCAGTCCATCTATAATCTCCTGATCAACACCCTTTGCAACTCCGACAACGTGCTGGTCGGCCCATTCTACCTTGCCTTCTTCCTGCTTGATAAATTTGTCAGCTGGAACTTTGCACTGAGGACATTTCTCAGGCGGCTGATCTCCTTCATGAACGTATCCACATACTGAACATACCCATTTCATAATACTATTCCTCCTTTGAATTTCATTTTAACTTTGATATTGTTATTGTACCACATTTTGGAAAGACCAAACAAAATAATTTCGTTATCTTTCTGTGAAAGTTCCTTCACACAAAAAAGGTTTACTTTTATGCCAAATATAGTATAATTAATTGTATGTATGCAATTGGAACAAAGAAGGGGAAAATATGAGTAAAACGAGAAACATAGCCCTGGCACTTGTCTTGACAGTGGGTGTGACCCTCATGACAGGCTGCACAACTTTTGATAATTTTAAAGAAGCCTTTTTCTCCGAAAAGGGAGCTGCGGCAGATACGGTCAAGATCGGTATATTGGAGCCGCAGACAGGAAATGACAGCGAGAAGGGCCGGATGGAAATAGAGGGAATCGAACTTGCCCATGAAATTGCAGGAGAGGTATTAGGAAAGAAAGTAGAGTTGGTATACGCGGATACGCAGAGCAGCATCTATGTAGCGGAATCTGCCGTAACAGATTTGATAGATAAAAAACCCGTCATCGTCCTTGGCAGCTATGGAGAGGCAGTATCTCTCGTCGCCAGCCAGAAGCTTGGAAAGGTAAAAATACCGGCCATTGCAATTACGGCAACCAATCCGCTGATTATCAAGAACAACGAGTACTATTTTCGAGTGACTTTTACCGATGCGAGCCAGGGTAAAGCTTTGGCGGACTATGTCTTTGAAGAATTGGAACAAGCAAAAGCCGGCATCATTAAAATGGAAAATGAGGATACTACCAGCGAACTAGTGAGACAGTTTACGGCCGAGATGGAAAAATTGACAGAGGACGAAAACTGTATTGCTGCATCGGTTCAGATCAGCCCGAAAGCAAAGGACTACAAAGGGTATTTAGAAAAAATAAAAGCATCCGGCGTAAAGGCCGTGTTTATGCCAGTTTCCTTAAAGACTGCGGACAAAGTTTTTGCAGAGGCACAGAAGATCGGCCTGCGCGACGTTACTTTTGTTGCACCCAAAGATTGGCATAATAATGATTTAATTGAGTTACAAAATAGATATCAGGGTATAAAGATAGCGGTAGCTTCAAACTTTATGAGTACAAGCGCTGAAGAAACGGCGGATAAAGATATATTGTACAACCAATTTCTCAAAGCATATCAAGATAAGTTTGGTGAAAGCGAACCACCGGAGGAAACGGTTCTGGGATTTGACGCTTACATGATTGGACTTCAGGCTATAGAAAAAGCAGGGTCCATTGACGGTTACCTGGTAAAAGAAGCCTTGAAAGGAACAAACCACTTTAAAGGCGCTTCTGGTGAGATTTCTTTTGATGAGACAGGGGAGCCGACCAAACCGATCAACGTAGACGTCATCAAAGACGGCAAATTCGTTTCCGTCTATACAGCTAAATAAGTCATTTTATATTTAAATACAAAGGAGAAACAAAATGGAAGACAAAATCAAAGCAGCTTTAGAGCAGATCAGACCAGTATTACAGAGAGATGGAGGAGACATCGAATTTGTGGAACTGACTGCAGATAATATCGTAAAAGTAAGACTGCAGGGTCACTGCGCAGGATGCCCAGGCGCCAGAATGACTCTGAAAGGCATTGTAGAGAGAATTCTCGTAGAAAGCTATCCTGAAATCGCCGGTGTTGAAGCCGTAGAATAATGGATTATCTGAAAAAGATAGAGGAGAACAGGGAACTGCAGATTCAAACTCTGCAGGACCTTGTATCCATCAAAAGTGTGCAGTCAAATCCTGTAGCGACCAAAGACGGAGAAGTTTATCCCTTCGGAAAAGGCGTGCAGGATGCTTTTGCGTACACGCTAAATAAAGGAAAAGAACTGGGCTTTGAAATAAAAAACGTGGACCATTACGGGGGTCATATTGACTATGGCGTCGGAGATGAAATCGTGGGTATATTAGGTCATTTGGATGTGGTGCCGGAAGGTGACGGCTGGTCCTTTGACCCATACAGCGGCGCCGTCTCTGATGGATATATCTATGGCAGAGGCACCCTGGACGATAAGGGACCGGTTATTGCCGTTCTCTTTGCGATGAAGGCCTTGAAGGATGCCGGTTATGTGCCGTCAAAAAAGGTCCGTCTGATTTTAGGATTAGACGAAGAGACTAGTTGGAACGGCATGGCATACTACGGACAGCGAGAGCAGATGCCCAATTACGGCTTTACACCTGATGCCGAATTTCCCGCCCTCAATGGGGAGAAAGGTATTGTCAGTTTTGAAATCGCCAAGAAGTTTGCCAAAACCCAAAATATGGGGCTGGAGCTGCGCAGTCTCACAGGCGGCGCTGCAGCCAATATGGTTGCCGAACATGCCAGGGCAGTCGTAAAGCATGATACGCCTGAGAGTTATGGACAGATTAGAGAATTGGCCGCCGCTTACAGGGAAGAGACCGGTTATAAAATCGGCGTCAAAGGTGTCGGAAAATCTTTGGAAATCACGTCAGACGGAAAGTCGGCCCACGGGGCTACCCCAGAAGCGGGACTCAACGCCATTTCCATCATGATGGATTTTTTGGGCAGATTGAACTTCTCTAATGATGACGTCAACGACTTTATTCAGTTCTACAATACTTATATCGGATTTGATTTAAATGGGGAGCAGATCGGCTGCGGTTTCTGCGATGAACCATCAGGAAAGCTGACCCTCAACGTGGGACTAGTATCTTATGACAGGGAATCTATCACTTTGACCATCAATGTTCGCTATCCGGTGACATATACGGACGAACAAGTCTTTGCGGCGATTACGCCACTGATCAACAAATACGATCTGGGCATTATCAAAGGCAGGGCACAGGCGCCGATCTTCATGAATCCAGAGAGCCCTATGATCAAAACCTTGATGGAAGTCTATCAGCAGAACACTGGCGATTATGAGAGTAAACCGCTGGTGATTGGCGGCGGCACCTATGCGAGAGCGGCGAAGAATATCGTCGCCTTCGGCGGCATGTTTCCAGGCGATCCGGATCTGATGCACCAAAAGGACGAGCGGTTGTCCATTGAAAAACTGATGAAGATGACGAAAATTTATGCAGATGCGATTTACAAACTCTCACAGGCAGAGTTTCGAATTACGGAGGAAGAATGAACAACAAATTCAACACAGTAAAATTAGCAAAACTGGCCATGATGGTGGCTATTTCCTGCGTTCTGGTTCTATTGATCAGAATCCCCTATCCACCAGCGCCGTTTTTAGTCTATGATCCGGCAGACATTCCAATCTATATCACGACCTTTGCCTTCGGACCGATTGCAGGACTGACGGTTACCTTGATCGTCAGCTTGATCCAGGCATTTGTCCTGGGCGGAGACGGCGTGTATGGCTTTATCATGCATTTCTTTGCCACAGGCATCTTTGCGCTGATTGCAGGCGGTCTTTACCGTCATAAGAAGTCAAAAAAGGAAGCGATTATCGCATTGGTGGTGGGCGTGATTGCCATCACCGCAGTGATGTGTTTAGCGAATTATATCGTTACTCCTTGGTTCTTAGGTACGCCGAGAAAAGCGGTCCTAGCCATGCTGATCCCTATTGTCATACCGTTTAACCTGCTGAAAGCCAGCATCAACGCGCTGATTACCTTCCTGGTATACAAGCGAATCTCTAAATTCTTACACAGGGGCGCATGAGACAGATGAGAGAAGTACTTATTAAAAACGAAGAAGACACCAAGGTCTTCGGACATAGACTGGCAGAAAGCTTGACGGAAAATGCCGTAGTCGCTTTGATTGGGGATCTGGGTACAGGAAAAACAACACTGACGAAATATATTGCAGAGGGGCTTGGCGTTGCGGAAACGATTACAAGCCCTACTTTTACGATTGTCTGCGAATATCATTCCGGCAGACTGCCTTTGTATCACTTTGACGTGTATCGTTTGGAGAATGCAGACGATCTGTTCGAAATCGGCGCTGAGGAGTATTTTTATGCCGGCGGCGTGTCTGTCATAGAATGGGCGGATCAGGTAGCGGAAATATTGCCAGACGACACGAAATGTATCTTCATTGAATACGGTGAAAGAGAAGGAGAGCGAATATACAAATGTACATTTTAGCTATAGAGACGACAGGACCGCTGGGCAGCGTTGCAATCACAGACGGCGCAGGAAACTGCTCACTGAAAATTTCAGGTGAGGAAATGAATCATCTGAAAGATTTGATGCCCATGGCGCAGCAGCTGATGGACGAGTGGAAACTTGCCAAAAGTGATCTGTCAGCAGTGGCGGCATCAATCGGGCCAGGTTCTTTCACGGGTATCAGGATTGGCGTATCAACGGCTCGCGCCGTGGCGCAGGCTCTGAATCTGCCGGCCATCTCTGTTCCTACGTTGGATATGTTTAAACAGAGATGTGATGGTATGTCTCTGATCGTGCCAATTTTTAACGCACGCAGAGGACAGGTCTACGGCGGTGTTTTTGATGAAGCTGGCGATGATATTTTGCAGAGCGGCCCTTACTTACTGACGGAGGTCTTTGAGGCAGTCGAGGCCCACTTGGAAGACGTGCGGTCGGAAATGCCCTGCGGCATGCTGCAGGCCGCTTCGGTAAAATTCTATGGAGACGGCGTAGACGCTTATGCGCAGGAATTGGCTGACTTCAAGGAAAAAATGCTGAAGCTGGAAGGCTGCCGCGTTTTGAATGCGCCAAAGGATGAGCGATATCAGGACGCTGGTATGACGGCACGCGCGGCTGTGAAGAAATATCGCAATGGAGAGCTGATTTCTGCAGATCAGCTGCTGCCTGATTACATGAGAGTGACTGAGGCGGAACAGAAGTTAAAAGACGGCAGCCTGGCAAGAGAAAGGGCTGCTAAAATGGCTAGATTTAAAGCGAGATAGGCTTATGATAAAATTAGTGATCAGAAGAGGACGATTAGAAGATCTGGATGGCATTGCTGCCTTGGAGCAGGTGTGTTTTGCTTCGCCCTGGTCCAGAGAATCGCTCTATCGTGACATGGCAGAAAATCAGATGGCGATGTATTTCGTGGCTGAACTTGATGAAGAAGTGGTGGGTTACTTGGGCATATGGCTCGTCTCTGAAGAGGGATATATTAATAATGTGGCTGTATCGCCGTCACATCGCAGACGGCGAATCGGGTCAGCTTTGATCGAGGCCATGCTGGAAGCTACGCAGGCGGAAGGAATTATTGCCCATACCCTGGAAGTACGCACAGGTAACGAGGCGGCTAAGAGACTTTATGAAAAATTCGGTTTTAAAGAAGCTGGCCTGCGAAAAGGTTATTATGAAGATAACGGAGAGGACGCCGTCATCATGTGGCGGTACTAAAAACCGCAGACAGGCAGTAAAATTGTAAAATGCATAATCCCAGGCAAATTAGACCAAAATAGCCTTAAACAACTAGACCGATTGGGAGGATTATGCGATGGAAATGGAAAAACGACCTTACGACGATATAGAAAGATACGGCGGTTTAATGGAGATTTGTACCCATTGTAATCGTTTTGAAAGGAGATATGACTTTGACACCTTTACGATGTCAGACTATCAATCCTGTGAAAACTGCAGGCATTGGGGGCCTGACGACCGGTGCTTAGTGAAATAAATATGAAAGATCAAAAGTTTTTGACGATGGCAATTGAATCCAGCTGTGATGAGACTTCCGTGGCGGTGCTTGCTGATGGCAGGACTGTTCTGAGTAACGTCATCTCGTCTCAGATTGCGATTCATACCGCCTTCGGCGGAGTGGTGCCGGAAATCGCCTCCCGCCATCATCTTGAGAATATGAATAGGGTAGTGGAGCAGAGCCTGACGGAAGCCGGCGTCACCTTGGATGACATCGATCTTTTAGGCGTTACTTACGGTCCAGGCCTTGTAGGCGCGCTGCTGATGGGCGTCGCTACGGCAAAAGCAATGGCCTTTGCCAAAGACATCCCTCTCGTAGGGGTCAATCATATGCACGGCCATATCAGTGCCAACTTCATACAGTATCCTGACCTAAAGCCGCCTTTTATGAGCCTGATCGTTTCAGGCGGCCATACCAACATCGTTGAAATGACGGATTACGGGCAATGCAATGTCCTAGGCGGAACACGCGACGATGCAGTGGGCGAGGCCTATGACAAGGTGGCGAGAGTGATTGGGCTGGGTTATCCCGGCGGTCCTAAAATCGACATAGCTGCGAAGGAGGGAAATTCGCAGGCAATCCACTTTAAACGAGTATTTCTGGAAAAAGGCAGCTTGGACTTCAGCTTCAGCGGTTTAAAGACAGCAGTACTCAATTACTTAAATACAGAGAAACAGGCAGGCAGGGAAATCAGCGTGCCAGACGTAGCGGCCAGCTTTCAGGCGGCGGTTATAGAAGTGATTGTCAAAAAGGCCATTGAAGCGGCCTTAGACAAAAGACAGGACAAACTAGTCCTGGCAGGAGGCGTAGCGGCCAATTCCAAGCTGCGCTGTGATTTACAGGCGGAATGTGATAAGCACGGAATCAGACTCTACGTGCCGGATCCTGTTTTGTGTACAGATAATGCGGCGATGATCGCCTGTGCAGCCTATTACAAATATCAGACGCTAGGGGCAGACGATCTTTATCTGGATGCTTACCCAAGCCTGGCGATATAACATACAGGGAGATTTACATGGTAATTTTATCAGCAAAAGATATAACGAAAACCTATGGCGTGGACACGATTTTAGAAAACGTGTCCTTTCACGTCAATGAGGGAGACCGCATCGGTATTGTCGGCGCCAATGGAGCAGGGAAGACTACTCTGCTCAACATTCTCTCAGGCCAGCTTGCGGCGGACGGCGGAAATTTTTTCATGTCGCAGAATCAAGTCATAGGTTACTTAAAACAGAAGGATAACTTTGACAGAGAGAATACGGTTCTGGAAGAAATCCACAAGATATTCAAACCTCTTGAAGAAATGGAAAAAGAGCTGACGGCGCTTTCTCTTAAAATCAGCGAGCTGGGCGCTGAAGCCGGCTGTGAAATGAACCGCTATGCAGCCTTGACAGAGACTTTTAAAAATGAAGGCGGGTATTCTTACAAAAGCGAGATTTCTGGTATTCTAAACAGCATGGCTTTTGGAGAAGAGTATTATGACAAGAAGATCAGCACCCTCAGCGGCGGTGAAAGAACCAGACTGGCGCTGGCCTGTCTGCTCCTGGAAAAACCTGATATTTTGTTCCTGGACGAGCCGACCAACCATCTTGACATCGGCACGCTGAAATGGCTGGAGCAGTATCTAAAGAGTTATAAGGGCACAATCATCATGGTATCCCATGACAGATATTTCCTCGATCAGATGACAAATCGAATTTTTGAAGTGGAGCACCACAAACTGAAATGTTATGAAGGAAATTACAGTGCTTTTGCCGAGAAGAAGCGGGCTCTTCGAGAAGCCGAAATGCGGGCTTACAATAAACAGCAGACGGAGATTAAGAGGCAAGAGGATCTGATCAGACGCTTTAAGGAGCGGGGCACGGAGAAGCTGGCGAAACGAGCCGCATCCAGAGAAAAACGATTGGATCATATCGACCGGCTGGATCGGCCCGAATCGGAACTGGGCAAGGTAAAAATTCACTTTCGTCAAGAATATCAAAGCGGCAACGACGTTCTTCACGGGGAGGAACTTGCAAAATCCTTCGGATTCGGCGCTTCTCGCAGAGAACTCTTTGAACATGTGAATTTTGATATCAAACGGGGCGAGCGAATCTGCATCGTAGGTCCCAACGGCGTAGGGAAGACGACACTGCTGCGGGTTATGATGGAGGAGCTTTCTCCGAGTGAAGGATATCTGAAAATCGGACACAACGTGCTGTTCGGATATTACGATCAAGGACAACTGCTTTTAAACAACGAGGCTACTGTCATGGACGAAGTCCATGACTCTTACAAGCTGTATAAGGACAGTGAGATCCGTTCCATCCTAGGATGCTTTTTATTTAAGAACGATCAGGTGTTTCTGAAAGTCGGATCTCTTTCCGGCGGCGAGAAAGCCAGGCTGGCTCTCTTAAAATTGATGATGAGCGGCGCCAACGTGCTGGTATTGGACGAACCGACCAACCATTTGGATATCGACTCAAAAGAGGTCTTTGAGGACGCTCTCATGGAGTATCCGGGAACCGTCATCGTCGTCTCTCACGACCGATATTTCCTGAACAAAATACCGACCAGGATTTTGGAGCTGGAAAAAGAAGGCTTGACTGAATATCTGGGCACTTACGACTATTATGTGGAGAAAAAAGCTTCTATCGAATCGGGCAAGCGGTATTTAAAAGAGATGTCAGAAGCAGAAAAAGTGAATGGGGCAGAAATAGATTTTGACCAGGGGGCAAATCTAAGTCCGGCAGAAGAGCGAGCGCTTAAGAAGAAAAAAGAAGCAGAGGAACGGCGCAGGATCAGAGAAAAAGAGAGGCTGGAGTCTTTGATCGAGGAACTTGAAGACAAGATTGGGCAGACCGAAGGTGAAATGTGCAAGCCTGAGAATCTGGCAAATACTGGACTTTTGACAGAACTCGACGAAAAAGTCAAAGATTTGAGGGTAAAATTGGAGGAAGCGTACGACAATTGGATGGAATTGTAATAGATTTAGTAAAAACTTGAAATTTTGTCTTGCATTACATATAGTAGTCAACTATAATAAGTTTTGTAATTTAGTAACGACAAATGGAGGTTAGTTATGGCTTTTGATAAAATAAGATCAATTATTATGGAGCAGCTGAGTGTAGAGGAGTCCTTAGTGACGATGGACACAAATCTAATGAAGGATTTGGAAGCAGACTCTCTTGACGCTGTAGAAATCATCATGGCGATCGAGGAAGAGTTCGATATCGAGATTCCTGACGAAGAAGCTGAAAAATTCCAGTTGGTAGGCGATTTAGTTAGATACGTTGAAGAAAATTGTGAACAGGAATAACAAGGAAAACCCGTCAGCCTCTGACGGGCTTTTTGTATGATAGAAGATATGGAATTCCTATCATTCAAAAAGAAGGTTGAATGATGTCCGATGAAAGGTGGGATGACAAATGAAAAATGCAAAGATATCCAATGCGGTAATTAAAAGGCTCCCGAGATATAGAAGATATCTGATCGAGCTGAGAAAAAAGGGAGTGGAGAAGATATCCTCCAAAGAGTTCAGTAATCTGATCGGATATACAGCATCCCAGATTAGACAGGACTTGAACAATTTTGGCGGATTTGGACAACAGGGCTACGGCTACAGCGTCGATGGCCTTTACGATGAGATCAGTGCGATCCTGGGACTGGATAAAGAATACAGAATGGTTATCATGGGTGCCGGAAATCTGGGACAGGCCATCGCCAAGTATACGCACTTTCATAAACAAGGTTTTAAGGTCTGCGGTGTATTTGAAATCAGCCCGAATTTGATCGGCAAGGATTTGGACGGCATCGAGATTATGGATTATGAGAACATCGTAGAGTACGTGGAGGAAGAAGAAATTGATATCGGCATCATCTGTGTCAATCAGAACAACGCACAGGAAGTTGCCGACAAACTGTCCTTTGCAGGGGTAAAGGGGATCTGGAACTTTGCTCCCACAGATATCGAAGTGCCAAAGCATGTAGCTCTGGAGAATGTACACTTATCTGACAGCTTGCATTCGCTGGCATACCATATGAACGATATCCAGAAAAAGGATCAATCAAAAGAGAAGGCTAAGAAGGAAGAGTAGGCGGCGACGGCTTGTAAGACAATGACGTTGCCGTATAAAAAAATAAGGCTGTTTCAAAAGAAGCAGCCTTATCATTTGGTAATAATGAAATATTAAGCCTCAACTGGAGCATCGACTGGGCAAGCACCAGCACAAGCGCCGCAATCAATGCATTTATCAGCATCGATTACATATGTACCGTCGCCCTCAGCGATAGCTTCAACTGGACATTCTGCTGCACAAGCTCCACAGCTGATGCAAGCGTCTGTAATTTTATAAGCCATGATATATCCTCCTTTAAGACATGTCTTGAATTCGAATTCTATTATAGCAGAAGGGCGAGTATAAGTAAAGATGAAAGTTTATACTTTGACGGGTAAAAGTGGTACTGGAAAGTCATACCAGGCCATCAACCTATGTAAGGAAAAAAACATAGTAAGCATCATTGACGACGGCTTATTTATCTACAAAAATCGAGTGGAAGCGGGAATATCCGCCAAGCGTCAGAAGACAATGGCAGGGGCCATCAAAACGGCGCTGTTCACCTTGGACGAGCATGCATCTTCAGTGGCAAAACGGATACAGGAGCTGAACCCATCGTCTCTGCTGATTATTGGAACCAGCGACCGTATGACAGACAGAATCGTCGCGCGCCTGGAACTGCCGCAGGTCAGCGAGCGCATCTATATTGACGATATTACCACGCCAGAAGAGCGGGATATCGCTGATAAGCAGCGGCACATGCAGGGGAAGCATATCATTCCTGTTCCTACGCTGCAGCTGAAACGCGATTTTGCCGGATATTTTCTGGATCCTCTGCGTATCTTCCGCGGTCTGAACGTTGGCGGCAAAGCCCAGTTTTCTGAGAAAACAGTCGTCCGGCCGACTTTTAGTTATATGGGTGAGTTTTTTATTTCTGACACTGTATTGACAGATATTGCCTCCTGCGTTGCAGGCGAAGTGAAGGGGGTTGTCGAAGTCATAAAAGTTTACGAGAATACGGCGCCAGATAATTTAGTGGTAGATGTTTCTATCACCATTGGAGAGGGCAGCCCCCTTTGGGAGACTGCGATGGATTTTCAGCAGCGCTTGGCGGAGGTGATCGAGTATATGACGGCCTTTAATGTGGTTAAAGTGGACGTAGAAATCAGCGGCATCGCCAGAGGCATTTGGGGCTAAAGCAGATTGTGCAAAGCCCTTTCCAGATGCTGGTCTTTGCTGTAAGGATCGTCTTGTGGTAAGATAAGTAAAACTACATAGAAGGACGAACGAAGGATGGATGAATATATTGTAAAAAATGTAAAGGACTTTCGCTTAGACCATGTCTTTGACTGCGGCCAATGTTTTCGATGGGAAAAGCAGGCCGACGGCTCTTACACCGGGACGGCGATGGATCGAGTGGTCAATATGCAGTTTGTCTGCGGCGATCGAGCCAGTGAGCCTGAGACAACAGGGGATTTGATTATCAAAAACTGCACGGAAGAAGATTTCCTGCAAATCTGGAAACCTTATCTGGATTTAGACAGAGACTATGGGGAAATAAAGAGGACCTTGACGGCTGATGATCTGGTGATGGGCGAAGCGGTGGCATGCGGCCAAGGGATTCGGATTTTAAAACAGGACCTCTGGGAGACCATTGTTTCTTTTATCATATCGCAGAATAATAACATTCCTAGAATCAAAGGCTGTATTGAGAACTTGTCTCAGATGTTTGGACTGCCGGCAGGCGAATACGCGGGCCGGACCTATTACAGTCTGCCCGGACCGCAGAAGCTGGCAAGTCTGACGGCGGAGGACCTGGCGCCGGTCAGACTTGGCTACAGGACTAGATATTTGCTTGAGACAGCAAAGATGGTGTGTGAAAAGGGACTGCCGGAGGATGAAGTTCAGCTTTCGGCATTATGCGGCGTAGGTCCAAAGGTTGCGAACTGTATACTCCTGTTTTCAATGGCCAAGTATGACAGCTTTCCCATTGATGTCTGGATGGCGAGGGTGATGAGTCAATTATATGGCATTGATGAAGGCGATCATAAGGGGATGTGTACTTATGCCCAGGAACACTTTGGCCAACTGGGAGGTTTTGCTCAGCAATATCTCTTCTATTATATTAGGGAAAAAAATAGATGAAACGTGTCGAAAGCTGTAGGCAGTGAATAGGGCAGGGGAGAAGAGGGGAGACTCTTTATGGGGAAAAAGAAGGCAGAAGTAAGGCAGTCTGGATTTTAGACTGCTTTTTTTAAAACATAAAGAAAAATTCACATAAAAATTTGCAAAAAAATATTGACATCAGAGCAAGAAAGACCTACAATAAAGAAGATGATTAGCACTCGAATTAATTGAGTGCTAACAAATCGACACGAAAGATGTGTCAGAACGCAAAAAAACAGTACATAATAATATCAACATAAACTAGGAGGTAGAGAAAATGAGTTTTGGAATCAAGCCACTTGGCAGCAGAGTTGTGATTAAGAAATTAGAAGCTGAAGAAAAGACAGAAGGCGGTATCATCCTTGCGAGCGCAGCAAAGGAAAAACCACAGACAGCCGAAGTCGTAGCAGTAGGTCCTGGAACAAAGGACGAAGTGATGGAACTTTCTGCAGGGGACAAAGTTGTATTTTCTAAATACGCAGGAACAGAGATCAAGTATAATGGTGAAGAATACACAATTATGAGCCAGGGCGATATACTGGCAATCGTAGAATAATTAATCAGGGAGGTAATGAAAAATGGCAAAGGATTTATTTTATGGCGAGGACGCCAGAAGAAAGCTTCAGGTAGGTGTAGATAAATTAGCAGATACCGTTAAAATCACATTAGGACCTAAAGGCAGAAACGTTTTGATCAACAAATCATTCGGATCACCTTTGATCACCAATGACGGTGTAACTATTGCAAGAGAAATTGAACTGGAAGACTCCGTCGAGAACATGGGTGCACAGTTGGTCAAGGAAGTTGCAACAAAGACAAACGACGTTGCCGGTGATGGAACGACGACAGCTACACTGCTTGCACAGATCATCATCAGAGAAGGATTCAAAAACGTGGCGGCAGGCGCAAATCCGATGGTACTGAAGAGAGGCATCCAGGGAGCAGTTGACACAGCTGTTGAAGAAATCAAAAAGACTTCACACAAAGTAGAAACAAAAGAATCTATCGCACAGGTTGCATCTGTTTCTGCTGCTGACGAGACAATCGGCGGCATGATTGCAGAAGCAATGGAAAAAGTCGGAAAAGACGGCGTTATCACAGTAGAAGAATCCAAGACGATGGGAACTACTTTAGATGTAGTAGAAGGTATGCAGTTCGACAGAGGATATCTGTCAGCATACATGGTAAGCGATACAGACAAGATGGAAGCTGTTTTAGAAAATCCTTACATCTTATTAACCGATAAGAAGATCAGCAACATCCAGGATCTGCTTCCACTCTTAGAGCAGATCGTAAAACAGGGAAGAAAGCTTTTGATCGTCGCAGAAGACGTAGAAGGCGAAGCTTTGACGACATTAGTTCTCAACAAGCTGAGAGGAACTTTCGACGTTGTTGCAGTTAAATCACCAGGATTTGGCGAAAGAAAGAAAGCGTTAGTAGAAGATATCGCAGTTCTGACTGGCGCTACAGTCATCAGCGAAGAAGTAGGCTACGACCTCAGAGAAGCGACTGTTGATATGCTGGGTCAGGCAGGCACTGTCAAAGTTGAAAAAGACAGAACTGTCATCGTCAATGGAGCTGGCGAAAAAGCTGACATCGACGCTAGAATCAACGCAATCAAAACACAGCTGGCTGAGTCCGAATCCGATTTTGACAAAGAAAAATGCCAGGAAAGATTGGCTAAGTTAGCAGGCGGCGTAGCTGTCATCAAAGTCGGCGCTGCAACAGAAACTGAATTGAAAGAAAGAAAGCTGAGAATCGAAGACGCACTGAACGCAACACAAGCTGCGGTAGAAGAAGGTATTGTAGCAGGCGGCGGCGTAGCGCTCTGCAATGCAATTCCGGCTGTATCTAAATATGTTGAAACTCTGGAAGGTGACGAAAAGACTGGTGCAAAGATTATCGAGAGAGCATTGGAAGAGCCGGTTAGACAGATTGCTGACAACGCAGGCTTTGAGAGCAGTGTAGTCGTTGCAGAAGTGAAGAACCAGAAAGCTGGAGTTGGTTTCAACGCTGCAACAGAAGAGTATGTCGACATGATTGATGCTGGTATCGTTGACCCTGCAAAGGTAACAAGATCAGCAATTCAGAATGCTGCATCTGCATCCGCAATGCTGCTTACGACAGAAGCAGGCATCGTTGAAATCAAAGGAAGCGATCCACTGACAAATGCGATGGCGAATGGCGGCCCTGGCGGCATGGGCGGCATGGGCGGCATGATGTAAGTTAGAATTCTATAAAAACCGCAAGATTCATAGGGGAAACTGCTAGTGACGGCAGTTTCCTCTTTTTATTATGCAGGAAATATCGATAAAATCGATATTGACGCAATATGAAAGAACGTACTTGGCGAAGCGTCAACCCTTGTGAAAAGGTGTTAAGCCGTTTTCGACTGAATAATACATTGCGTTCTGTTACAATCAAGAGTAATATGAAGGTAGAATCTTTGACAGGAGAAAAAATATGGATTGGAAAAGTGCGGCTCCGATATTAGACAATCTGCCGGGAGGCATTGGACTATTCTGCTACGACGGGATAGGCTTTTCTCCTGTGTATATCAGTCAGCAGCTGCTGAAGACAGTGAAGTGCAGTGACTTGACTGAGCTGGAACAGCTGGTTCACCATGAGGACGTTCTTCAGCTGCGCGGCAAAGCAGAGGCCCTTTTGCAGCAGCAAGAACCGCTGATACACGATTTTCGCCTTCTTGATCGAACAAGCGGCGAGTATTTTTGGCTGCGGTTGAAAGCGAATTCCCAGGCTAATGAAGGAAGCGGGCAGATTATCTATGCAGAGGTCACGGACATAGACGCCGAAAAGAAGGCGGAGACCATGCTGACACTGACGGAGAAAACCTTATTTTCTGTCATTGAAGAATCTGGCGTCCAATTTTGGGAATATGACATCAAACATGACAGGGCCTACCTCGGACTTAAATCGCGAAAAGACTATAAAATAGAAGGAATAATTGAAAATTTCCCTGCATCGTGGATAGAAACAGGATACGTACATCCGGACGATGTGGCAGAATATCTCAATGTGATGGCCAGATTGAAAAGAGACGCCGGCAGTGTCTGCTTTGATGCGAGAATCTGGAATCCCAACCTAGAAGGTTATGAGTGGAAGAAGATTCATTATACCGCAATTGCAGATGAAAATGGACAACCGGCCAAAGCCTTGGCCATAGCGGTCGACATTCATGATTTTAAACACAGTGAAGAGACGCTGCAGGCGGTCATGGAACAGATGGGCATTACATCATGGGAATATGATATTAACAACAGAACGATTGTTTGCAATGGAGGCTGTGCAGAGACTTTTGATAAGAATGATCTCATTGTCAAAAACATTCCCGAAGCGCTTCTGGACAAGAGAGACGTGCATCAGGACGATGCGGATATATTGATGGATGGCTATCAGAAATTGTTTGATGGAGAGAGTCAAGTGAAATTTCAGTGCAGATATTGGGTTTCACGGATCGCACAGTACAAATGGTTTGAAACGGCATACACTGTGATTAGGGACGAAGGCGGAAGCTTTCTGCGGGCTATAGGCACGGCGCGGGATATCGAAAAACAAAAACGAGCAGAGGAACAGTATCAAGACCAGTTAAAGTTTATGAACGACGTCTCAGACGAGACTTTGATTGCCAAAGGCAGGCACAACATTTCAAAAAACAAAGTGGAATTTTCTGTAGAACGCAGTTCTTATGCAATACCTGGCATGGAAGGGGAGGCCTATGATCAGTTTATCGAGAAGCTGATCAGACAGCCTTTGAGAGCGCATAAGCGTGAAGAACTTTCCCGCATTTTGTCCCGCAGACAGTTGATTGACTGCTTTGAAAAAGGAAGCAATCACTTTTCTGTTACGTATCAACGGAAGACGAAAGATGGTAAGCTGATCTGGGTGGAGACCACCTTAAGAACTTTCTTGCAGCCAGGCAGTGAAGATATCATCTGCTTTGCTTATACCTATGATCGAACCGATAGCGTGCTGCAGCAGCAGATTGTCAATCGTGTCGCTGACATGGAATATGATTTTCTCGCCATATTAGAGGTAGAATCTGAATCCTTTCGGCTGGTCACAGTAAATGGCAAGGCAGAAACGCAGAAAATGTCAAAGAAGATGCATTCTTTTGAGAGCTATAAACAAGACATCATGAAAAGCGTTTTGCCAGAACAACAGCAGCAGGTTATTGCGAATTTGGATTTCAGCTGCATTATTGATAGGCTGAGGGATTCTGATACATATTTCTTTATGTTCTCTTTTATTGAAAACGGCGAGGTAAGAAGGAAAAAGCTGCAATTTGCCTATTTAGATGAAAGCAAGGATCTTATTATGTTTACCCGCTCCGATATGACGGATGTTTACGAAAATGAACAGGCACAACTGCGACGCATAGCGACAGCCTTGAGAGAAGCAGAAGAAGCCAATCACGCGAAAACCGACTTTTTATCGAGAGTCAGCCACGATTTGCGGACGCCGATGAATGCTATTTTGGGCCTCTCTAATCTGGGACTGGAAACTGACGACGTGGCAGAACTGAAGGGTTATATGGAAAAAATACAGTCCTCTGGTCAATACCTCTTGAGCTTGATTAACGACACGCTGGACGTCAACAGAATTGAGAGCGATCGATTAGAAGCACACCAATCGCAAATGAATAATTTGTCATTAATTGAGCCAGTCGTATCTACTGGCAAGATTTTGGCAAAAGAAAAAGAAGTGCGTTTTGTTGTGGACCTCAGCGGAATGACTGCGGGCATGATAAAAGGAGATATCATCAATATCAGACGGATTTTGAACAATCTGGTTTCCAATGCCATTAAGTTTACTGATCCGGGCGGAACGGTGGAACTGAAGGTTGAAGAAGGACCCTCCAACAATTTGCGGCAGAGGGAGTCGACGCTGTATTGCTTCACCGTAACGGATAATGGAATCGGGATGAGCAAATCTTTTATGAAAAGCATGTATGAACCTTTCGCACAAGAAAACGAAGCTTCCTATATGGAGAAGGGATCGGGACTTGGACTGACGATTGTCAAGAAACTAGTCGAATTACTCGGCGGTGAGATTGAGGTAAAGAGCGCCTTAGGCAAAGGGACTGTCTTTAAAATTTATCTGAGCCTGGAGAAACGTGAAACCAGTGCAGAAGAAAAAGAGGAACGGTTTGCTGAAGCTTCGATGGAAGCGCTGTACGGGAAACAGATTCTCGTCTGTGAAGATCATCCACTAAACACCCTGGTGGTGAAGAAGCTCCTTTCCAAAGTCGGCTGCACTGTAACCACTGCAGAAAACGGTCAGCTGGGGCTGGATATTTTCAGGCACTCACCGCCTGAAACCTTCGCTGCGATTCTGATGGACATTCGCATGCCTGTGATGGATGGGTTAGAAGCGGCTAGACAGATTCGTCTGTTAGATGAGGATGTTCCTATCATCGCACTTTCCGCCAACGCCTACGATGTAGATGAAGAAAAGTCGGCAGAAGCAGGTATGAATGCCCATTTATCCAAGCCGATTGAACCGCAGCTATTGTATGAAACTCTACTAAAATATGTGAATTTTCGGTAACAATTGGGTTTAGTACCAAGAAAATTGCCGTATTGACACCTCCGTTTCGGCCGTACAAGCAATGGCTGCATCCCCGCAGAATGGGTATTTTCAGACGTTTTTCGACTTTTAACGAGAAACCGTCTGCAGGACTGGATTAACAAAAAATATCGCCAACCCATAATTTGCTATTGGAAAAGCGGTTGTTTTATGGTATAATGTGAACAAATGAAATACAAGTGCATAATGATGCATGGCCAAACCGGTCCAGATTGTGTACTAGCATTGATACATAAGGCTTTCAAGGTATTTAAAAAAACCAAATTATGGGATATTTTTATCCCTAAAATGTAAAAAATGCTTGCCAAGTTGGGTTGATTTAGGTTATACTCATTGTGAACTATCATTTCATTTGTAAGTTTTGTGCAAAAACGCGCATAACTATAATCTTACAAAACGTACAAAAAAAGAGGGAGGAATTCTTAAAATGAAGAAATTTTTAACAGTGCTTCTTGCATTGTCAGTTGTCTTCACTTACACAGTTGGTACTGCGTTTGCGGCTGAGCCTACATATGCTCAGAGATTAGCCCAGGCACACGAAGCTGTTCTAAGTTCATTGGGGACAAATTATGATAGCATGGTTAAGACTCTTGCTGACAAGACAGTTGATACAGACTATAATGTAAGCAAGGCTGCATGGACCAAAGCTGCTGCTGATGTAAAAACAGCACAGGAAGAATTGATCGGTAACAGAGTTAAGGAGCTGGCTGCTTTGTCTGCTGATGCAAGTTACAAAGATTTGTCAGCCATCGAACTGAGTGATGCAATTCTGGCAGCTGCTGATTCTACAGTAACCAGCACTCAGCCTACAATCAAGGTATCTGAACTGGCAGGTGCAATTGATGAAGACACTGCTGCAAGGTATCAGTTTGATCTTGATAAGGCAGAGTTCTTAAAGAACATCAACACCGTTAACCTTAACGCTTATTCAACTACAACACCAAAAGATGCCACATCATATTATGATCAGGCTAAAAAGGTTGTAGACGATTTGATTGCTGCAGTTAATGCTGCTGCTGTTGCTTCAACGGCAGATGCTGCTGCTGTAAATTCAGCTTATAAAGGCTTAAAAACAACAGTAACAGATGCTACAACAGGTATTAAAGAAAGCACAGTGGAAGGCGTATATGTTCTTACATCCACTACAATCTTAACGATTGACCAGGAAGCAGGTCAGGCTACTACGTTAGAAGCTGCAAAAGCTGCATTAAAAGCTGCAGTAGCAAAAGAAGCTGCCGCTTATGTAGCAGCAGAGATTGCAAAACCTGACTATAACATGACTGAGATTAACAAAGTGAAAGATGCTTTTACTACCGCAGAACTGTATAAAATCGATGCCCTTGAAAAACTAAGTGATGCACAATTATATACAGTTGAACCTATCTCATCAGCGATTGCAGCAAACGTTGTTAAAGTTGTAAATGCTGTTGCTGATTTAAATCAGTACGCTGCAAAGTATAAAGCTGAAAAAGATGCTAGTGGAAACGTTATCAGAGATGCTGAAAAAGTAGATGCCGAAGTGAAGAAGGCTACTAAAACTGCTTATGCAGATTTAACGTCTGATGCCTATAAAGCTGCAATTTCTACTGCAGAAGGTAATATCAAAGATAACTGCAACCTTGCTACATTAGATGCAGATAAGGTTGGAACCGCTAAAGCAACTGTAGAAAAAATTCGCAAAGAAGCTACTGATGCTTACTATGATTTGGAGTTAGCTAAAGTCAATGCAAAGCTGGATGAGCTGATTGCAAAGATTGATGCTGCTAAGACTGATGCTGAACTGGCTAAAGTTACAATTCCAGCAGATCTTGCTGCTGCACAGGCAGCTGGCGCAGTTCTGTATGGAATTAACACCCAGACTCAGGTAAAAGCGTTGTATGATGCAGCATTAAAGACTGAATTTGATGCTTTAACTGGCAAACTTACAAAATACGCTGATCTGCTAAACTCTGGTTTAACTGGTGATGCTGTAAAAGACTTCACTAATTATGACGCAACTTATTGGAAAGATTTCTGTGGTGAAAACGGTGCAAGAACTGCTGCCGAAGTCACTGCTCTATATGACAAGGCAAAATCTGTATTAGATGCTGTTAAGAGCAAAACAGATGTTAAAGCTGAAAGAAAAACAGTTGAAGATAAGATCAAAGCCCTTCCTACAACTATCACAGCTGCAGATGCTGTAGTCGTTGAAGATGCATGGAATGCAATGAATGCATATCTAAAGAACAATAACATTAAGGCTGTTGATAATGACGTTACTAACGCTTATCTGTTGACTAACGCTATTACAGATCTTTATAACGCAGAAGTGAAGGCTGTATCTGATGCAGTCAAAGCATTACCAAAAACAATTACTGCTGCTGATAAAGATGCATTGAAAACAATTGTAGGAATGATTAAAGCAATCAACGATAAGAGAGATCCTGGTAAGATTTTTGAAACTAAAGGAGAAGTCAAAGCGTCATCATTCACTCCTAACGTAGAAACAAAGCTTGCAGATATTAGAGCGGAAGAGTTGAAAGCTGTCAAAGCTGCTATTAATGCACTTCCTCTTAATATCACAAAAGAGGATAAAGATGCTGTAGAGGCTGCAAGAAAATTGTATGATGCATATATTGCAGAATACACTGATTATGCAGCTGGTGATAAACCTGCAACTACTGAGTTAAATGTTGTTGCCAAAGATTTATTCAAAGCTGAAGCAGCGTTAAAGGTTGTACAGGACGAGTATAACGAATACTTGAAGAATGGTGTGAAAATGACTACAGCGAAAGCATGGTCAAAGGCATACAAAGGTAGAACAAGGGTTTCATGGAAGAAGTCAGCAGGCTTTAAGGTTGATGGATACCAGGTATACAGATCAACTAAAAAGACTACAGGATATACTTACATGGGTAAGACTACAAAGACTTACATGGACAACAAGAAGAACCTGAAGAAGGGTACTAAATACTACTACAAGGTTCGCGGTTACAGAACCATTGATGGTGAAAAAGTTTACACTCAGTGGTCAACATTAGCAATTAGAACTGCTAAATAATGTGAACCAAAATACTTAAAACTTAGAAGGCCGGAATTCCGGCCTTCTTTTTTATTCTAATTTAATCACAGTAATGTAAATATTTGTTTTTTTATAAATAAATATATATAAAATGTAATAATAATTAATTGACGTTTTTTCTTAACTGAATAGCACTTTTAATCTTTACATCGTTTATTTTTAAACAATTTTGTCTTTCTTTAGAATTAAGATGATTAGTACTTTTTTAGTACATTTCCCCCCCTTACATGACATTGCTTAATTACTTATTTTAACATTTTTATAAAATACCATAAATTCTATTTTTTTGCTGATAAATTTTGGTATATAATAGATTTAAAACCCAATTACTGAAATATTATAGGCAAGGAGGAATGTTTATGCCCGCATACAAAAATGTGAATGGAACCTGGTATGTTTCATTCTATTATAGGGATCTAAACGGAAAAAATGTAAAGAAAAAGAAAACAGGTTTTGTCACCAAGAAGGAGGCTCTAAAATGGGAGCGAAAGTTTATCGAAACTAAATCAGGCACCCTCAATATTACCTTTGCGGCTTTTGTTGAAATCTATACGCAGGATATGAAACCCAGGCTTAAATATAATACCTGGATTACTAAGGAGCACATTATTAGGCAAAAGCTGCTGCCTTATTTTGGCGCAAAATGCATATCTGATATTACCGCTGCTGACATCATTAAATGGCAGAATATCATGATTGATTACCGTTCTAAAGATGGACATGGGTACGCTGATACCTATCTTCGAAGTATCCACAATCAGCTCAGTGCCATTTTTAATCATGCTGTAAGGTTATATAATCTTACGACAAACCCAGTGCGCAAAGCCGGTAGCATGGGGCGTGAAAAGGCAAAGGAAATGCAGGTTTGGACTAAGGAGGAGTATATAAAGTTCTCTGATGCAATCAAAGACAATCCAGATTCATTTTATGCCTTTGAAATTCTTTACTGGTGTGGTGTGCGTATTGGAGAATTACTCGCATTAACGGGTAGAGATTTTAACTTTGAAGCTAAGACGATGACTATAAACAAGTCTTATCAAAGGCTTGGAAAAAAAGATTATATTACGGCTCCAAAGACGGAGAAAAGTAATAGAATTATTTCATTACCAGATTTTCTTTGTACAGAATTGCAGAAGTTTTTGCGTAGAAAAAGACGAATAAACTCAAAGAAAAGAATATTTACGATGTCCAGAAACTTTCTCCACACGGAGATGAACAGGGGAGCAAAAGCAGCTAATATCAAGAGGGTTAGAATCCATGATTTGCGTCACTCCCATGTTTCTCTTCTCATCTCCATGGGGTTCACACCCGTAGACATTGCCGGACGTCTAGGGCATGAAAGTATAGATATAACTCTTCACTATGCCCATATGTTTCCTACACGTCAGACCGAAATGGCTGAACGTTTGAATATGGAAGTTTCAGGAAACAAATTTTGAACAAAATAAAGTGAAAAGTACTAACATAGTACCAAAAAAGGAGGCGCTAATTTATGCCTTCTTTTTTGGTATATAGCCAATTCTAAAAATAATGGCTAGTCACTATAGAAATAAATTGCAAATTTATAATTATTTAAATAGCTGAATTATTACTAAAAAAAATACCATATTATGTTAATTAAAAAAAGATTAATAAAGTACTAAATTATTTTATATATTATACTTGTTATTGTTAGGTATATTAGGCAAACATCTGTCATTTTCAATGTAAGAGTTTTGTCTTTATTATATAAGAATTTTATAATATTTTATATGGTCGATATATAGCTAATACGCTACAATTTGTTTGCAATTTCAGTCATGAAAATAAGATATCGAATTCACAGCTATATGTAGTCCGTTATTATTTAGTGCATAAAAAGAAGGCCGGAATTCCGGCCTTCTTGATTTTTTGTAAATATTAAGCTTTTAATTATTTGTAGTATCTGTTAGCCAGATTAGAATAATCTGAGTAGTAAGTCTTGCCATCTACTACTTTGTAAGCTCTTACTTTGTAGAAGTATCTCTTACCCTTCTTCAAGTCCTTTTTATTGTCCATGTAAAGTTTTTTAGTTTTACCCATGAACTTGTAGCCACTGTTCATCTTAGTTGACTTGTAAACTCTATATCCGTCTATTGTTGAAGCATCACCATCTGCAACTCTCCAGTTAACACGGATCTTCTTGCCTTTGTAGAGCTTGGAAGAAGCCTTAATCTTCAGAGATTCAACTGCCTTAATTTCAGAATCTCCGAAAGCTGCCTCAGCAGCAACCAATTTCTTCAGAAGTGATTCGCTAAATGCTTCTTTCTGTGCGTCAGTCAGAGCATCATAAGCAGCTCTAGCAGCTTCTACTGCAGCTTTGTCAGCAGCAGTGATGTTGATAGGAAGTTCAGCAATTTTCTTTGCTGCGTCAACTAGCATTGCATTTTCAAGTCCTGCTTTTGCAGTTTCAAGCTTTGGTGCATTGCTTGCAGCCAGATATCCATAGTCATATGGAGCTGTGTTATACTTTCCATAAGTATCATCATAAGCTTTCAAAGCAGCGTCAGCAGCTTCAATTGCTTCTTTGTCACTTACTGTTACAAGCTTTGGAAGCGCACTGATTTTAGCTTCCACAGCTGCCTTTTCCAGAGTAATCAACTTAGTCATATATGCTTCCAGCAGACCGCTGTTTGAAATGTTTGCAATGTCAGCACCTGGAGTGTTTACAAATGCTTCCAGGGCTTTTTGTGCAGCAACATATTTATCTTTGTCTTCCAGTGATACTACAGTTGGAAGCGCATTAATTGCGTTGATAACTTCTGTTTCAACTGTTTTCAGTTCAGCATCAGTCTTCAGTCCGCTCATGATGGCAAGTGCTTCCGCATAGTTTGCTTTTAGGATTGTCTGGATAGCTGATCCATCAGTCTTCTTAGTTGCATCAATATTGTTTACCACTTTATCAACCAGGAAGTCCACTGCAGCAGTTGCAGTATTCTGTAACAACGTGTCGCTGTAAGCTGTAGGGTTCTTTGCAGCCAGTGAAACTGCGTGTTGCATCAAAAGCCCTTCTGGTGCGGCTTTCGTTCCTACTGCACCAGCAGCGCCTGTATAACCCAGTGTTGCCATCTGTGTCTTTGTAAGAGTTTCCAAAGCAGCCACGTTTGCAGTCTTTACAATTTTGTCAAGTGCAGCTTTTGCAGCAGTCTCTGCCTTTGTTACCTCTGCAGCAGTTGCAGCAGCTTTGATCTTTGCAGTATATTCATCCTGTACTGCTTTCGCTCTGTCTGCATTGTCACCAGACCATTCAGTTAATGCATAGCCCATTGTAGTAATAGCAGTAATTGCAGTTGTTTTTGCAGTTTCAAGGGCTGCCTTTTCTGCAACAGCAGTTTGAAGCTTTGGAGCGGTAAAGAATGCATCTACTTTAACAAAAGTATCTGCAGTACCTGCATAAATGTCTGCGGTAGCATCAGCCAACGCTTTATCTACGGAAGCAGTATTGTATTTTGCAAGTCCTGTGGATGTGTCATATTCTAATTTTTTCTGTTCAGCGGTAGCTTTTGCATACTCGAGTAACATAGTAGTTCCTCCAAGTGCATCGGCAGCATCTTCATATCCTGCCAAAGCCGAAGTTGCAAATGTAGTCGCCGCTTTTGTTGATACAGCATCTACAGCATCCTTGTTGGCTGTTGATACTCCAGTGTATGCTTTTTCACTGTCATATTCTACAGCATCAATCTGCGCACCATACATTTCTGTAAGAGTTGCAATTGTAGCATCAAGAGCATTTAATCTTGCTTTAGCTTCAGCAACTGCAGTTGGTGCTGAGGCATTGTTGTCGATTACTTTATTGTATTCGCTGACAGCATAAGTCTTAAATGCGGATGCAGCGGATGCGATATTACTCTTTGCTTTGGACTTTACAGAATCCAAGTCAGCTTTGAAAGCAGCTTTGGTCTTAAAATCCTTTACAGTTGTATCAAAAGCATCTCTAGCGGACGCTAAATTGCCTAATGCAACCTTGTCTGCAGCAGCAGATGTAGCCGTCTCAATAGCAGATTTTGCAGTACTAATAGCAGACTCTAAGGCGCTCTGATCAACCTCAGGATAGTCACTTACAGTATAAGTCGCTAATTTAGCATTGAGTGCTGCAACTTCGTCAGCAATAACTTTGGTATACAAATCTGTTGCATTGTCAGTAAAAATTACTCCAGCAAGTTTTGCATCAGTGTCGATATCAGCCCATGCAGCCGCAAGGTCTGTACCTGCATTATCAGCTTTGATGATTTCTCCCTCGTATTTGGAAATCACTTTGTTGATAACTGCATCAATCGCAGTCTTTGTAAGGTTCTTGTCCGCAGGATTAAGTTCTGGCGCCGAACCAAGTTTACCGCTTGCATCATAACTGATTCTGCTAGCGTAATCTGTTACAGCAGTCTTCATTTTTGCTTTCTCAGCGCTCACTTCGTCAGGTGTATCCGCAAACGCAGTACCAACTGTGTAAGTGAAGACAACTGACAATGCAAGAAGCAC
>ERZ791934.285-NODE-285-length-72825-cov-13.818002_pt1 | contig 72825 bp, 64 predicted proteins | sample MGYA00510125_ERZ791934 | MGnify/ENA primary metagenome ERZ791934 (study PRJEB30046, sample SAMN00993240) | human gut metagenome | study: EMG produced TPA metagenomics assembly of the A metagenome-wide association study of gut microbiota in type 2... | reverse complement strand
AGTACCTCTTAGATATCCTTACCATTTATACCCAAAAAAGAATAAGTCTGTAAGCGGTTTTTCTTGCTTACAAACTTATTATACGAGGAGGTAAACCATGTTCCGTTTATCTGATTTTCTGATTTACTGTTTTATTACCGCATACTCGCCGGGAGCCAACAATCTGCTTTCCATGAGCAATGCGATGCGACTTGGCTTTTCACGGAGTATCCGGTTTAATTTCGGAATTACAGCAGGATTCTCAATCGTTATGGCGCTTTGTACGATATTCAGTGCAGCCCTCTACTCTCTTCTGCCAAAAGTAAAAATCGTCATGCAGGTTTTAGGAGCTGCCTATATGCTGTATCTCGCATGGAAGGTCTGGAGAAGTACCGGAGATTTGAATAATGGGACCGGAAAGGAGGCCAGCTTTCTCTCAGGTATGATACTGCAGTTTGCCAACCCCAAAATCTACATATATGCGATTACTGCCATGTCCCTCTATATTTTACCGGTATACCAATCGTTTGGGGCATTATGCGGTTTTACCGTCCTGCTGTCGGTAATCGGTGCCTCAGGCACCTACGTATGGGCGCTGTTCGGAGCGGCTTTCTGCAAATTTTTCTCAATGCATGCCAGGATGGTGAATTTTGTTATGGCAATCCTGCTCGTGTATTGCGCCGTATCCCTGTTTCACTGACCGCCGTTAACGATATCCTGCACGCTCCGCGCAGGGCTTACCGTCTTCAAGCAAAAGCCGCCGAAACAAAGGCAGACTTCTCTCTGCATGTTTCGGCGGCTCAGAATCGTAAATCAGATCGGCGTCTGCTCCTCTCTCTCCCTTGCTCCCTCTTTTTTCTCCTTCATCCGGCGGAAATAAGAACTCATCTCATCAGCCATTCCCGACAGTCGGTTGAGAAGAGTCGAAAAATCTTTCAGCATCTCATCGTCCTGGAAATATGGATAAACAATATCATGATCCACCTCGCTCCACCCCTCTTCAAACAGGGTCCTGGCCTGTATCTCCACGTAATACCCCTTATACTTGACAATGTAATGGAGAGAACGGTAAATCCCGTCTGATTTGATGTCTATCAAGCTTTCGTCATAAATCCGGCTGTCCCCTGTCCTCCTGTAAACCTTGGGGCGTTCCGCTATATAGTAATGTTCCTCATTCCCGTCAAAATCTGCTTCCCGGTCTTCCACATACTGCTCCGGGTTATTTTCAAATACAGAGGTAATATATTCATGAAAATGCTTCCAGTCCTCACGGTACAGGAAAAACACGCGGATGCCGATTAAATCCGTCACATATTTACAGTAATTCGTACTGTTAATCTTTTCAAATTTCTCAGGATGTTCATTCCTTTTACGGATAATCTTTTCAATCAGATGCCCCGGTTCCTTTGTCCTGTAGCGGTAAGAATGGATTCCGGCCTTCTCTATATCATAAAGGTATTCATCCACAAAATCTTTACCGATTCCACGGAGCTTCCGTTCCAGCCCCCTGTAATTGTCATGGATTGCCTGAAGCTCCTCCCAGGTAAGGCCGGCCGATTCAAAATCTTCGTAATCCATATTGTATTTCTCAAAAAATGTTTCTCTGCTAAACATCCTCTCTCTATACCTCTCCGGCGCCAATCGAATTCAGGAACCTGGCGAATGCCGCCCTGCCTTCCTCTGTGCATTTATAAACTCCGGCGTCTTCCAGAACCCGTTCAAATACAAGGCCTACCTCATTCTTTAATATCTCTTCCACATTCTCTTTCGTGACCGATTCATACTTTGGAAGAAATTCTTCCACCCACGCGGCATGCTTTTCAAGCTCCGCGCAGCTTCTGATATCTCTGCCTTCCACAATATAATCACCCAACAGCGCCAGCTCATCTTTCAGCCTGGACGGCAGCACCGCCAGTCCCATTACTTCGATCAGACCGATATTTTCTTTCTTTATATGATGAAGCTCCTGGTGAGGATGAAATACACCCAGCGGAAATTCTTCCGTCGTAATATTATTCCTCAGCACCAGATCCAGCTCGTACATATCTCCGTTCCTGCGGGCAATCGGGGTGATGGTATTATGCGGTTCTCCCTCCGTCCGGGCAAAAACAAACGCCGCTTCATCCGTATAGTCTCTCCAGGCGGCAAGCACCTTCTCTCCAAGTTCAATCAGCCGGTCCGGGTTCCCGGATCTTGTGCGCAGCACCGACATAGGCCAGTATACTATTCCCGTCTCCACATCCTCAAAATCTTTGATTTTAAAATATTTTTCGATCGGCGCTTTCGCCATGGCGAATGTGTAATGGCCTCCCTGAAAATGATCATGGCTTAAGATGGAACCGCCGACAATCGGAAGATCCGCATTCGAGCCCAGAAAGTAATGAGGAAACATTTTTACAAAGTCAAAAAGCTTGACAAAGGTTTCTTTTTCTATTTTCATCGGAATATGGCGGCCGTTGAAAACGATACAATGTTCATTATAATAAACATATGGTGAATATTGGAACCCCCACTGGCTGTCATTGATTGTGATTGGAATAATACGGTGGTTATTGCGGGCCGGATGGTTCACGCGGCCGGCATATCCTTCATTCTCCCGGCAGAGCAGGCACTTCGGATATCCGCTCTGTTTAGCCAGTTTGGCTGCTGCGATAGTTTTCGGATCTTTCTCCGGTTTGGACAGATTAACCGTAATGTCCAGATCGCCGTATTTAGTGCTGGTCACCCATTTCATATCCTTGCAGACGCGGTATCTTCGGATATAATCGGAATCCTGGCTCAGTTTATAGTAATAATCCGTAGCCGCCTGTGATGACTGTCCGTTATAAAGCTCCCAGAACGTCCGAACCACCTCGGACGGTCTCGGCATCAGGCAGTTCATCAGCCGTGTATCAAATAAATCCCGGAACACTACACTGTCTTCCGGCAGGACTCCGGACTCATGGGCATAATCCAACAGCTCTTTCAGTGTCTCCTCCAGGCTGACTTCTCCGATTTCCGTCTCCGGTTCACCGTACTCGTCCAGTTTCAGGACATCCAGAATCTGATTCGTCGCATAAATCCTGTCCTCTTCCTGAATCAGCCCTGTATCAAGACCGTATTTTACCAGTTTTTTAATCGCTTCATTTACCATACCACGCCTCCTGTTATCAATCATGTGCAAAACACATTTACTTTATTTCCCAATCCGCCCGGCGGCCTGAGTCTCCGACGGAAAACAGCGCCAGATTTCTGCGGTGAACGCAGAAACTGCAAATGCGCAGATATAATGCCCGCTCTGCGGACATTATATCATAATCACAGGTGTGATTCCAGACGTTTTGTTACGACTCCGCCGAGAATGCCTATCAGGGCGCCCGCTGCGGTTCCTGCCGCCAGCAAAAACGGCAGATAGTAAAAAACGGCGCTGTTTTCCACGACGAAGGCCGCTACACAAAGCTGGCCGACATTATGGCCGACTCCTCCGATGATACTGATTCCCAATTGGCTGAACCAACCTCTTTTTTTGCAGAAAATCATCAGTGCGAGACTGAGGGCGCCTCCTGCCAGACTGTAAATCATCATCGCCATATTGCCATACGCAAAACCGGTCAGAAGAACAATCCTTGCCAGCGCAATGGCAATGGTTCCTCCTGTTCCTATGAGGTACAGGGATACGATATTCACCAGGTTTGCCAGTCCCAGTTTGACTCCCGGTATTCCGAGGCTGATCGGAACCAGTGTTTCCACATAGCCTAACAGCATGGCCAGTGAGAGCAGAATGCCATAGAGCGCTATCTTCACCGCCTGCCGGTCGCCTTTGCGGGTTTCTCTTTTATAATTCATAGAGGGTGTCCTCTTTTCTCAACCTGCGGCGTCCTGTTACGGGTTGACGCCTGTTTCTCAGAATCCATACGGGTAAAAATCTTTGATGCGGACTTTCACCGATACCATTTTATCGAAATGAAGAAGTTTTGTAAAGCAGAACAATAAAGCACTTTCCCCCAGTAACCGTTCAGCCATGGTGTGTACCGCGGGGTGTTTTCGCTTCTTTTCGCCGTTTCTGTGCATCATTTAGATTTAACTGAGGTTTGGAGGACGCGTCCGGAACGGACCATGTCCGGCGTGGTGAGGGGGCTGGCTGAGTCTTCCGTCCCCGCGGGAGGTTGGTCGTGGAGGGGGAATCCGGCCGGAATGAATTGCTGCGGGGACCGTTTGCACTCTTCGGAGTGCGCATCAGTGCTAAGCTCGTAAGGAACCTCGCTAAGCACCGGCGTCCTCACCTGCCTAATTATCCTCCGCCTCTGTTTTAGGTATCCCAAGATAAGGCAATATATTTTCAAATATGCTCCCCACGACAGGAGCCGCTATCGTGCCGCCGTAGTAAATTCCTTCCGGTTCGTCGATCGTGATGAGCGCTATTACCTGGGGATCGTCGGCCGGGGCAAAGCCCACAAATGATGAAATGTATTTCTTCAGGCTTCTGGGAAGCTTTTCCGATGTAGCCGTTTTTCCGCCGATTCTGTACCCCTCTATTTTCGCATTCTTTCCGCTTCCCTCGGAAACTACCTGCTCCAGTATATAACGCATCGTGCTGCTGGTCTCCTCCGACAGGATTCTGTCTCCTAAAGGAAATTCAAACTTGTGGACAGAACCTGTCTGCGGACTCACCGACTTCACAGCCAGGTGCGGAGTCACCCTGTTTCCCCCATTGATAACGGAGGATGCCGTGGTAATGAGCTGCAGCGGTGTAATCTGGAAAGACTGGCCGAATGATACGGTTGCCAGCTCCACCAGCCCCATATTTTCCTTTTTATGCATAATGGTGGCTGCCTCGCCCGGCAGATCGATTCCCGTCTTTCCGAGCAGGCCGAACTGGGCAAAGTATTTATAGTAATTATCGACTCCCAGCCTCTGCCCTACATCGATCAGCACCGGATTGCAGGAATTCATCATTCCCTGAAGGAATGTTTCACCTCCGTGCCCTCCCACTTTATGGCAACGTATTTTTCTGTCTTCCACAACCCGGAAGCCGGGACAGGAAAAATTATCGGTCAGCTTTACTACCCCGGCCTCCAGACCGGCCGCAGCCGTCACGATTTTAAACGTGGAGCCCGGCTCATACGTGTCATTAATGCATTTATTTCTCCACATCTGGTTTAAAAGATCCTGGGAAGTCTTGCCGTCTCCGTCCGCCGCAATGCCGGGTATCAGTGTAAACGGTTCATTTAAATTGAATTCCGGCACATTTACCATCGCGAGTATTTCGCCGTTTTTCGGATTCATGACAACGACCGATACGCTGTTGGCCTGTTTTTTCTCCATTACCTGGTAAGCGGCCTGCTCCGCATATTTCTGGATATTGACGTCCAGGGTGACGACCAGGTCATTGCCCGCCACCGGCTCAATCCGGTCCTCGGCCGCATTCTCTATCTCTACCCCGGCCGCATTCGAAAGCGTCAGTATTTTTCCGTCCTGGCCTTTCAGATATTTCTCATACTGAACCTCCAGCCCGATGATACCCTGGTTGTCTCCTCCGGTGAAACCAAGCACTCTGGACGCAAGACTGTCATAAGGATAGTACCGCTTATAGTCCTCATCGACCTTAACGCCGGCAAGTCCCTGTGCACGAATCTTGTCTCCTTCTTTCTTGTCCACATTTGTCTTTATAATCTCACGCGCAGAATATTTTTCCACCTTTTTTCTGACCGTATCCTCCGGCACTCCCAGTTCCCCGGAAAGTATCCGGATGACGCTTTCCGGATCCTCAATCTGGTTATGGACCACCGATATGGTACAGACTGTCCGGTTGTCGGCAATCACCACACCGTTCCGATCCAGAATCCGTCCTCTGGCCGCTTTAATCGTCCTCTCCCTCTGATGCAGATCCTCAGCCATCTCACTGTAATAGTCCGCTTTATAAATCATAAGGAAGAACAGCCTTCCTGTCAGCCCGGCCATGCACAGGCATAACATGATACATACGAACGCTATTCTTCCTCTGTGATGTGTCTGATTTCTGTTCATGCGGTACCTTTATGCTTTCGTTGGTACAGTATATTAAAAAATCAGAATTTTATTCTTGTTACAACCCACGCTCGGTTTATTATCGAAGTGCGGCTGCATCCTATGCGGACACGTGGTTGACCTCATGGCAGTGGGGGATACCGCCTTCTCTCCGCCCACCGCTGCCGTTAAATTTGTTTGGGCAATTCATCTCACCACCTTAGAGGATGGGAAAATCCTTGCTAATATTTGTTGAACATTATTCCCGGCTGCCTTCTGAAGACTCGGTCATACCTCCCCCGGTGCTTTCAGCCGCATTGGTGCTTTCAGGCATTCCCGGGCTCTCCTGCGGTGCGGTTAAACCTCCCGGCATGCTGTCGGGATAATTGTAATCTTCTTCCCCCGAATCAATAAACTCATCATCAAATGACGCCCAAGTCTCCGTCGGGGCCTCTGATTCTCCGCCTTCTCCCGCGCCCTCCTGTCCTTCCTGGCTCTCTGAAGGGTCGCCGGATGTGATGCCCTCTTCTCTTCCCGCCAGATCTTCGTCTTCCTGCAGACCTGTTTCCGTATCCGGGAATACATTCATATACGGAAGGATTTCCGCCATGATTTTAGCCGAAATCTCACTGGCAAATCTGGAATGGGCCTGTTCCTCACCCGGAAGGTTCGGTGTGTCCAAAACCACGTAAACGAGAACCTGCGGATCGTAAGCCGGCGCATAGCCGATAAACGATACCAGATAATTTTTGGCTTCTCTCGGCTGCTTCTGAGCCGTTCCCGTCTTTCCTGCCACCTGATATCCTGCCACGGCCGCGGCCCCTGCCGTACCTCCGTCGCCGGAAACAGTCTGATAGAGCGCATTGTTAATATAGTTCGATGTATTTTCCGAAACCGTCTCTCTTACCAGTTTCGGCTCATTCTTCTTGACGACGGCGCCCTGGTCATTTAAGATTCTTCTCACAACATGCGGCTCATAGTAAGAGCCTCCGTTGATCAGGGAACAATAGCCGGCCGCCATCTGTATCATTGTACAGTTGTAATTCTGTCCGAAGGCATTCGTTGCCAAATCGACCGGTCCCATATTATCCGCCCTGTATACGAGGCCGGATGTATCAGCTTCACCCGGAAGGTCAATGCCTGTCTTGGAACCGAAGCCAAAAATGCTCTGGTATTTTGTAAACTTCTCTTTTCCTTCCAGACGCACAATATTCATCATAACGATATTGCATGATTTCATAAGCCCCTGCGTGACGGTAAGAGGCCCGTGACCGCTTCTGGCCACACAGCGGATCGTCCATCTGTCGTCCATTTTCTGCCTGCCGCCGCATTCAAAGGTCTCATATCCCGTGATGGCTCCTTCTTCTATCGCACCGGCCACGGTAAATGCCTTCTGCGGGGATCCCGGCTCAAAGGTATCACTGACGCAGAAATTACGCCACATTTTATACCAGGCGTCGGCCTTTGTCTTTTCATCCATGGCAGCCTGTTCTTCCTGGGTATAATATCGGTCCATATTATAAGGATCATTTAAATCATAGCGGATGTTCGTATCCATCGCAAGAATCTCCGCCGTATTGGGATCCATAACGATAACGGCTGCCACTTTACTTCCAATGCCCGCCTGCCATTCGTCAATATATTTCTGACAGATTTTCTGGATATTCGCATCAATTGTCAGTTCCAGCGTTTCTCCGTTCTTAGCCGGCTTCACCACTCTCTCCAGATTGGAATCGTCATTGAGATATCCGTACTCTCTGCCGTTCACGCCGTTCAGGACGCTGTTGTAATACTGCTCAACTCCGCCGGAGGCATTGCCGTCCTTCATTGCAAAGCCGATCACGTTGCAGGCCAGCTCCTTATATGGGTATACCCTCTTGTACTCATCTTCAAACCATACGCCGGTGATTCGTCTCTTGCCGCCCTCATCGACCGGCAGTTTCTTATACTCGGCATTCTTCTCCTGCTTGTAATTTTCAAACAGCTCCTTCTGCTCCGCCGTCATCTGTTTTTCATAAACGACATAATAGCTGTCTTTCCTGTCATTGATCAGCTTGCGCAGCTCTTCACGGTCATAGCCGAAGCACTCGTTAAGCGCATCCAGCGTCGCTTCCAGATATTCGTAGTTTTCATCATTTTCCAATATCTGTTTCGGATCGATAATCAGGTTATACACTTTCTCACTGATAGCCAGATACGTTCCGTTTCTGTCTACAATGTTCCCCCGCTTAAAGGGGATCGTTCTGCTCTCATAATCCTGATGGCTTAAAACGATCTGATTATAGTCTTCCCCTTTGTTTTTTACAATATTATAAAGCACCAATACCAATGCAAACAAAGCCAGCGTAATTACCAAAACGGTAATCGCCAGCTTTTCCTGCATGTACTTTCGAAAGGGCTGTTTGTTATTAGTGTTTTGGGATGTCCTCATACTGCCTTACATACTCACTTTCCGTTTTATTATACAAAAGAATCTGATTCTTGTTGGCATATACCATGCCAAGTTCTTCTGTAGCGACCTTAAATACATGGTCTAAATCAACGTAAGTGTCAATTCTTGTCTGAAGGGCATCATTTTCAGATTTTAAATGTTCCAGTTTCAGTTCCAGCGTTTCTATATTATTGATTCTTGATGTAATCGAAGCTTGTATATGCAGGTAATTCATACATAAAAACAGCGTAATGACTGCTGCTATGGTCAGAGCAAACACATACGGACCGTCCATATAGAGAGCTTTGTCCCTGTTCCTCCGTACAACATGGCTGCGTTTATAGTCGTCCTGTACCCTGCGCTCCGGCTTTGTCTGTGGTGTGGTTCTATTTACTTTTCTCACGGTATTGCCGTCTACATACGTTCCGGCATATTCAGGATGTCTTCTTCTGGCAGCCATAGGTCTTTACCTCCTACTCTTTTCAAACACTCTCAGCTTTGCGCTTTTGGAACGCTTATTTTCTGAAAGTTCTTCCTCTGACGGTAAAATCGGCTTGCGTGTCACCACACGGCCTTTACTCTTTTTTCCGCACATGCACACGGGGAAGTCGGGCGGGCAGGTACATGGATTTTCATTGATTCTGAAGCGGTTCTTGACAATCCGGTCTTCCAGCGAATGGAAGGTGATAATGGAAAGTCTGCCCCCGGGAGCCAGAAGATCCGTCATCTTGTCGATGGAATTTTCCAGAACCTCCAGTTCCTTGTTCAGTTCGATCCGAATCGCCTGAAATGTCCGCTTGGCCGGGTGGCCTCCCGTGGCTCTCACCTTGGCGGGAATCGCGGCTTTTATAATTTCAATCAATTCTCCTGTTGTCTCAATCTCTTTTTCCTGACGTGCCCTGACAATGTGCTTGGCAATATTCTTAGCGAACCGGTCTTCCCCATAATTTTTGATAATATGGAACAGCTCTGATTCACTGTAGGTATTTACAATATCTTTTGCGGTCATTTCATTTCTCTGATCCATCCTCATATCGAGCGGGGCGTCATCCTCTCTGTAGGTGAATCCCCGTTCAGCCGTATCAAGCTGATAGGAGGAAACTCCCAAATCCAGATAAATCCCGTCGACCTGACTGATTCCCAGCTCTTTCAAGACCTCATCGATATTCTCATAGTTGCTTCTTACAATCGTTACTTTATCTCCAAATTCTTTCAGACGTTCCGATGCGGCCGCTATGGCGTCGGCATCCTGATCGATTCCGATAAACCTTCCCTTATCTCCCAGTCTCCGGCATACCTCGCTGGCATGTCCGCCTCCACCCAGGGTTCCGTCCACATAAATCCCGTCCGGCTTTATGTCAAGGCTTTCGATTGTCTCATCTAAAAGTACTGATTTGTGTCCAAATATCATATTCCAAGGCCTTCCATGTTCTCTGCTATTTCGTCCATGTCGTCATAGACATTCTTCTCGGTCCAGGTTGCTTTATTCCAAATCTCAATCCGGCTTCCCACACCAACCAGAACCACTTCCTTCTCCAGGCACGCAAACTCCCTGAGTACGGCCGGAAGGAGTATCCTTCCCTGCTTGTCCACCTCACAGGCAGAAGCTCCGGCCAGAAAAAAACGTGAGAACTTTCTGGCATTCGTATTGGTAAGCGGCAGTGACTGGAGCTTTTCTTCAAAGTTTTTCCACTCAGAATTATCATACACAAAGAGACAGCCATCCAACCCCTTTGTCACGACAAATTCGTCTCCAAGCTGTTCCCTGAATTTGGAGGGGACAATCAGCCTCCCCTTCGCATCGATTGTATGATTGTATTCACCCATGAACATAGCAATCACCTGTCATCCAATTTGCTCCACTAAGCTTCCACGCAGAACCATTTAGTACCACTTTCTACCACTTTCCACCACTTTGTATTCTAATTCTAGTACATCTGTAAGGAAATAGCAAGAAATATTTATTAAAATGTACAGAAAAAAAGATGGTAAGATCTGGAAATCTTACCACCTTTTTTAACGACTCTACATATGTAATTTTCTTAGCAATCAGCTACAACATATTGATTCAGCAGCTGATCAAGCTCCACACTGCATTGATAAATGATACCATACTCCTCCTTTTTATCAATGCTTCTATTCAACCGTTCTCTTGCATGTTCAATTTTACTGATCAATTCTTCTCTCGCGTTTGCCATATCCTACTCTCCTTTTGTTGTTGCTGTCTTCAGTTGTGGCGCTGTCAGAGGATATATTGTATTGTAAAACGTTTGCACAAACCGGTATTCCAGACCCTCAATCCAGGAATACAGTCTTAAAATAAGATATCCGATGTCAGCAACCGAAGCAACATTTACAAACAATAATGTTTGTAAATGCCTCCCCGGTGTATCTTCATTTTAAGTCCTTATTCCCTAAAAATCAAACAAATTCGGCCGATAATATTCGACAAAAAGTGACGCATCTCCCTTATTTATTATCCGATCCCCTTATAAATAATACCCAGAACAAACACGATAATTGTAAGCGGTACGTAGATTCCGCAGGCAATTTTCCCAAACAGGGAAGGCATTGATTTCGTTCTGCCCTGCTCCAGTTCTTTTCGTATTTCTTTGTAACCAAGCACATAATAAACGGAAACCGCTCCCAATACCGCTCCAAAAGGAACCACGAGGATTGTGATAAAATCCATCCATTTTCCCACGGAGGGTTCCGCTTCCAGGAAGACTCCGACCACAAAGCAGATAATTCCGCAAAGCAGAACGGCCAGCTTTCGCGGAACTTCAAACCGGTGCTGGATACTTTCAATTACCGCTTCAAACATATTAATTAAAGAAGTAATCCCTGCAAAAACCACGGACAGGAAGAATATGACGGCAAATATCTGGCCCATCGGCATCTGGCCGAAAATCTTCGGAATCGTGATAAACATTAAGGAAGGACCGGCTGCCGGCTCAATTCCAAAAGCAAATACCGCAGGCATAATGGCAAGGGCGGAAAGGAGAGCCGCCACCGTGTCAAATAACGCCGTACGCATCGACGAACCTACAATATCTGCCTTCTTATTCAGATAAGAACCATAGACAATCATTCCTGAACCGGTGATGGACAGGGAGAAGAATGCCTGTCCCATGGCCATAACCCAGGTATTTACGTCCAACAGCCTTTCCCACTTTGGCACAAAAAGAAAATTGTACCCGGCTGAAGCTCCCGGCAGGAAGAATACGCGGACCGCCAGGACGGTAAACAAAACAAAGAAAACAGGCATCATCACACGGTTAGCCCGCTCAATCTGGGTAACGGAACCTGTAACCAGGATAATCACGGTGATTAGAACCACCGCCAGGTGCCAGGGCAGGCTGCCGAAGCTTCCTGTGGCCTGTGCGAAATAAGCGGCCGAATCCTCTGTAAGAATAGCACCCGTCAGGGAACCTCCCAGGGAGCGGAGCACCCAGCCGATTATAATCGAATAACCGATCGCAATACCCAGGGAACCCATAAGGGGAATCCATCCAAGAAAACGTCCGACGGCGCCTTTGCCTCTGTGGGCCCAGCAAAGCTCATAAGACCCAAGGGTTCCTGTCTTTGCCTTTCTTCCGATGGCAAACTCCGCCGACAGGCCGGTCAGGCCGAACAGGCAGATAAAAAAGAGATAAGGGACCAGGAATGCCGCCCCTCCGAACTGGCCCAGACGATATGGGAACATCCATATGTTGCCAAGGCCCACCGCAGAACCCACACAGGCCAGAATAAAGCCGAGTGAACTGCTGAAATTTCCATTTTTGTGACTCATGTAATAACCCTCCTCATAGATAGTGGTGAAAAGTCCCTGAAGCCAAAACCACGAAGGAACCTTTTCATCGCCCGCATACATGCGTCTTTAGCCCTCCCGCCTGGATTCACATGCATGCTATGCCGCTTTAAACGGCAAAATCAGTTCTATCATAATATATACTGCGGATAAAAGCAACCCGGGATGGAGATTTAATTGAGAATAGAGGACGCATCCGGAACGGATCGGGGCCGGTGCGGTGAGGTTGGTTTTTCTGAGTCTTCACGGTGTGGGTGTGTCGTGAGGGGGAATCCGGCCGGAATGAATTCCTCCGGGGACCGTTTGCACTCTTTGGAATGCGTAACGGCGCTAAGCTCGTGAGGAACCTCGGTAAGCCGGTGCTATTCCTCCGGCATTCATTCCTTCAATCTATCGTAAACTATTTACTTACATAAATAAAATGCAACGGATACCCAAAATATATACAGTATACTCAGCAACTCCATAAGTCTCTATTTCTCCCGCCTTTGGAAGCACTGAGCGGCCGCGACAATACTCTCCTCCGCACTTAACGCGTGAGACAATCAGCGGCCGCAGGCCAGCGGACGGGGGGCGATACACTTAGCTTGAGTCTTTCGTCCCGGCGACAACCTTCCGGGAGAAGGAGATACTGCCGATATCTTCCTGCGGAGGCGGAGAGAATGAAATCCGGAAGGACGTTCGCCCGAGAGGTGATGGCTCTTAGGCAGAGAAAGGCAAAGCGTGCCGGGCGGATTTTGGCCCTTCAAGGGCAAAATCCGGGACAACTGAGCTTCGAACTCATCCGGAGTTCGGAGTGAATTTGTCCGAAACCCCGGTGCGTTTTGCCTTTCTCTGTCTTAGAGCTATCCCTCAAAAGGGCAGTCCGGCCGGATTTCATTCTCTCCGCCTCTGCCCTGCGATAAAAAAAGATGCAGTATCTCCTTCTCCAACCCACGACAAACCTTCCCCGGGACGAAAGACTCATATACCCCACCTCACCACCCCGTCCGCTGGCCGTCCCGGCTGCGTCCTCACCTGCTTAACTAAATTCCTCTTCCTTTTCCGCCGATTCTATGGTATTCTATTCAAGTACGTCCAAATGTAAAAGCTCTAATGAACTTAATAAGCAGTATTATGCTTATCAATAATAGAAAGGAAGTTTTTATTATGAAATTAGGTATTGTAGGCCTGCCCAACGTGGGTAAAAGTACTCTCTTCAATTCCCTGACAAAAGCCGGTGCGGAATCTGCCAATTACCCGTTCTGTACTATCGATCCCAATGTAGGTGTTGTTCCGGTACCCGATTACCGTCTCGGAAAGCTCTCCGCTCTCTATAATTCCGAAAAGATTACCCCGGCCGTAATTGAATTTGTTGATATTGCCGGACTCGTGAAGGGAGCTTCCAAAGGCGAGGGCCTCGGCAATCAGTTCCTCTCCAATATCCGTGAGGTGGATGCCATTGTCCATGTTGTCCGCTGTTTTGAAGATCCCAATGTAATTCATGTGGACGGCAGCGTGGATCCGCTCCGTGATATCGAAACAATCAATCTCGAGCTGATTTTCTCCGATATGGAGATTCTGGAAAGACGGATTGCTAAGACAAACAAAAGCCTGATGGGCAATAAAGCTCTTGCAAAGGAGCTTGATATCTTAAAGGCGCTTTACGCTCATCTGGAGGACGGCAAACTGGCAAAGAGCTTTGAGACGGAGGATGAGGACGAGCTTGCTTTCATCAATTCCCTGAATCTGCTCACATGGAAACCAGTAATCTTTGCCGCCAATGTATGCGAAGAGGATCTCTCCGATGACGGCGCAAGTAATGAATATGTTGCCCGGGTACGTAACTTTGCATCTGAGACAGGCAGCGAGGTATTTGTTATCTGCGCCCAGATTGAGCAGGAAATTGCCGAACTCGATGAAGAAGAGAAAAAGATGTTTTTAGAGGATCTCGGTCTTACCGAGTCAGGCCTCGAAAAACTGATTGCGGCCAGCTACCGTCTTTTAGGCCTTATCAGCTATCTGACGGCCGGGCCTCAGGAGACACGGGCCTGGACAATTAAAGTGGGGACAAAAGCTCCGCAGGCCGCCGGAAAAATCCATTCCGACTTTGAGAGGGGATTTATTAAGGCAGAGGTTGTCAACTACCAGGATCTTCTGGATTGCGGGACCTACCCGGCCGCCAAGGAAAAGGGCCTGGTGCGTATGGAAGGAAAAGAATACATTGTCAAGGACGGCGATGTAATCCTGTTCCGGTTTAATGTATAAGCGATAACCTGCACGCTCCTCGCACAGGTCGCCGCCATCAATTATAAAATGGTGCCGGATTCATGTTAAAGCTGACATGAATCCGGCACCATTTTCAGCTACTGTGTCAAACGCCCCCTTAATCTGCAATTAACAGGACAACTTAACCGACCTTTCCCATTCTTGCATAAAAAGCCGGATTCCGTAATAGATTGTAATAAACAAATCCGGAGGGCTTTTTTATGAGCTCTAAAACAAAAATAGTAGTGCTGCGCATGAAGGAAATCATTTACACCGCCATCTTTATCGGTTTGGGGATCCTTCTGATAACGCTATTCCTTATCATGTTCCATCCGAAAAAGGACGCCGCCCAGACCGCTTCCGACAGCGTACAGTACATACCGGGAGTATACACAGCCTCCCTCGTTCTTGGCAGCCAGAATGTCAATGTGGAAGTAGCCGTAGATGCCGATCACATCAATTCTATCAGCTTCTCCCCTCTCAGTGATTCAGTCGCCACCATGTATCCTCTGATGGCCCCCTCTATCACCCAGCTTTCCGACCAGATCTGTCAGACGCAGTCACTGGAAAACCTCTCCTATCCCGAGGGCAGCCAGTACACTTCTCGGGCTCTGGTAGGCGCGATTCGTACGGCACTGGGCAAAGCCACGGCAAACTGATGCGTAAAATCCGTACCATAATATACGGGCGGGAACAGGGACAGAAAATTCCATCTATCGGCGGAATTTTCTGTCCCTGTTTTATCTGTCCGATTTTTAACACAGTCTTACGGTTCTGCCGATTTTCATTGTATTTCTATCAATACAATGAGATAATGATCAATATTCCGGATAATCGGGAAGCGGCTGCAGATACATATCATGGATTCAGCCGCATATTGTCCGGGATAATTGAATCATTTTATTAACTGCGAAATACAAACGGGGGAATTATTATGAACGAAACGGGGAATTCATTCATTACAATCGATTTGGCAAAGATTAAATCGAACATGGAAAAAATCAGAAATCACGTGGGACCGGATGTGGAGATTATGCCCGTCCTGAAAGCAAACGCCTGCGGCCACGGCCTGATCCGTACCAGTGACTGGCTGGTTAAGGAATGCGGGATTAAAAGACTGGCTATCGCCCAGGTACGCGAAGCCGAACAACTGCGCAGGGCCGGCAGTCAGGCGGAAATCATGGTACTCGGGGGCGTACCGGTAAACAACCTGCCTTATGCGGTTCAGGAGAATCTCATTCTGCCCGTCTTCCGCACCCAGGATGCCGCTTTGCTGTCCGCTCTCGCTCAGGAAAACGGAAGGACTGCCCGTGTCCATATAAAAATTGATACCGGGCTTGGCCGGATCGGTGTGGAAAAGGGCGAGCAGCTCGAAGAGCTTCTGGATGGTATCTTACCTCTGAAAGGCCTGGAAATAGAGGGAGTGTTTACCCACTTTGGGGAAGCCGAGGTCACAGACCCGGAGTTCACCGAGATTCAGATCAGCCGTTTTGAGGAAGCCCTTGGACAAATCCGGGCGCGGGGGATTCAGCCGCGTTATATCCATGCCACCAACACTCCCTCTACCGTACGGTTTAAAAAAGCCCATTACAATATGATACGTACAGGCCTTTTGTGGCTGGGATACGATCCCTGCCTCGATGAAGATAACAGGCTGGGTCTCGAAACCGTTCTGGAATGGAAAACCTTTCTGACAAATAAAAAATACGTTTTGTCAGGCAGAAGCATGGGGTATTGGAGAAGCTTCACTGCCAAGCGTGATACGGTTGTCGGTATCGCCTGTTTTGGATACGGGGACGGCTATCTGGAAGATTTGGGCAAAAAAGGCGGATACGTTTTAATACATGGAAAGCGGGCTCCTATTATCTCCGTCTGCATGGATCAGACATTTCTCGATATCACCGACATACCCGAGGCCGAAATCGGCGATACGGTAACTCTGATAGGTCATGACGGCGGTGAGAAGATTGATGCCTTTGATATGGAAAAGCTTACGGAAAACTCCTATGTTGTCTACCTCTGCAATATCAGCGAACGCCCGGTGAGAATATACAGAGACTGACAATGATAACCGTATGACCTGGCACATAATATAGAACACCGCCTTCGACGCTTGCCTGCACGCTCCGCGCACAGGTCACCGTCATCAATTAAAGAGAGTCCGGTAATCCGGACTCTCAAACCAGGTATCTCCCTATTTATAGAATGAGCTGCTGTTGCTTCTATTTGTCTCTTTACTCAGGATTCGACTACCCGCTCAGTTCCGGCTTATTCAGGCCCGTTCAGAAGGCACTGTTTAACCGCACTCAGAAATCCTCCTGCATAAATGCTGACGGAGGCCACTGCATCCGATGCATAACCTGTCTCCTGCAAAAGACCTTCTTCCGACTGGTTTTCTATCAGATATTCGGCCAGCATGTCGGCCTGCTCAAACCACAGCGGCCCATTTTCGGTCATCACGTATTGGCCGTCCTCCGAAAGTTTTCTCTTTCCCGTCCCCTCCTTATCCACTGCGTCCCACTGAAGGGCAGTTATCTTATGATCCTTAACGCTCATCGTAATCTGATCACAGAAACCATTTTCGTCCGCCTGACCGCTCTTCCAGTTGTATGAGCCGTCGGCCGCCCCTGCCAGAAGCTCATCCAGGCTTGTATGGGAAGTATCACCGCCGGCAATAAGAAGACACTTTTTCAGGCAGTCGATAAAACCGCCGATATGGATGCTGACAGTAGAAACCGCATCCGATGTTCCGCTGTCATTCATCAGCCCTTTCGTCGTCTGGTTCTCCGTCACATACCGGGCGAGCTGATCAGCCTGTTCATACCACAGCGGCCCGCTTTCCGTCATAGTATACTGGCCGCCAGCAGACATTTCTCTTTTACCGGTTCCGTCTTCCTGCACCGCATCCCACGTAAGAGCCGTGATCTTATTATCCTTCACTTCGATGTCAATCCGGTTATAAAATCCATTCTCGTCCGGCTCCGGTTCCCGGTAAGTATAAGAGCCGTCGGCAATTGTCTTTAAAAGCTCGTCCACTTCAGGAAGCGCTTTCTGGGCGTTTTCCTGTGCAATTTCCTGTTCAATAATCGCCGCCAGCTCCGTCCCCTCTTTCACGGCTTCCCGCACGCATGCACCCATGGCCGTCTTTACCGCATTGCTGGTCATCGTGGCGCCCGATATGCTGTCCACACTGTGAGACTGGTTTGCCCAGATATCTTTCGAGAGCCGTACTGCAGCCGACTTGCCAATCTCCGGCGTTTCATCCGGCGCCTCTACTTTCACATCTTCTATTCCATACTCCGAGAATTTTGCCTTCACTGTGATCGGTCCGCCGTATCCTCTGGCGCTTCCTTCATATGTTCCCGCATTATAAATAGGAACATCCGACACAGGGAGGTTCTGCCCTGCTATGGATTTATAAAGAGGACCTGAGAATGCAATCAGCCCTCCTGCCAATATAATCATAATTCCTGACCCGGCCAGTATTCCCGCCAGGTTACCTGTTTCTCTCTTCTTCATGCGTCCTTGAATCCTTTCCTTTTTCATCGGCTGGTGTTTCTGATACATAATAGTGCCAGACCTCAAACATTTTGCTTTTAGTCTGGCACTGTGTTACTCTTTTTATACTTCTCTCATCCTATATCTCATCCTGATAAATATCGGATGACAGCGGATGATACTGCTCCATGGAAATTTTAAATGACGGCGAATTCTCCACTGCGTTCAGGAACCCAGGAACATCATCGTCAAAATCATACGTCCACAATGTCTCTTCCAGACTGTTCAAAGTCTCATCCGGCATGTAAAGCAGGTCCAGATGTATTTGTTCAATATAATCATATTCTCCATCCACCTCAATGGTAAACTGCCTGACCATTGAAAGGAAAAATCTGTCACCGTCCGGTAAATCATAAATTCCTGCTTCAAAAAGCAGACTGTCATCCGCACATTCAAAGGAGAGCCCGGCAAACCTTCTGAATGCCTCCCATCCCGTCTTTAAATCCGGTTCTTTTGGGTTAAAACCGCTCTCTTTCAGAACAGCCCTGAACATTCCAAGAGCGTCTGAGGTTTTCAATTGTTTCGGTGTCTTCGTCATGTTTCATTCTCCTTTTCCCTCTCCCATTGCACCATGTCGGCAAGTGTTACCTTGTCTATGACACCGTTAACAGCATCATCCACCATGGTCCACAGCTTAAGCGCCGTGCATCCCGGCGCCCGGCTGCATGTATTGCCTCTGCCATCCATCCGGGTATCCACACACGCTACCGGCGCCATGCTTCCTTCGGTCAGTCTCAGAATCATTCCGACCGTATATTCCTGCGGTTTTCCGGCCAGGCAGTATCCCCCCTGGGCTCCTCTGACACTATTGACATATCCGGCTTTCTTTAAAACCGATACTATCTGCTCAAGATACTTTTCCGATATCTCCTGTCTGAGCGAAATATCTTTAATCCTGACCACCTCATCCCCCTGCAATGCCAAATCCAGCATCATTCGAAGCGCATACCTGCCTTTTGTCGATACTTTCATTTCCAGCTACACCCCTTTATATTTATTCTTCAAACAGCGGAGTGGAGAAATACCGGTCACCCGAATCAGGCAGCAGGACGACGATCCGCTTTCCCCTGTTCTCCGCTCTGGCCGCCAGCTCCACTGCCGCTGTCAGAGCCGCGCCGGATGAAATACCGGTAAGGATTCCTTCTGTCACGGCAAACTTTCTCGAAGCCGCAAAAGCGTCCTCATCCTTTACCTGAATCACTTCGTCATAAATATCCTGCGCCAGGATTTCCGGGATAAATCCGGCTCCTATCCCCTGAATCTTATGGGCTCCGGCTCTGCCCTCCGACAGAATCGGACTCCCGGCCGGCTCCACCGCTACCACTTTAATCCGGGGGTTTCGCTCCCTGAGGTATTGGCCCACACCGGTGATTGTACCGCCTGTACCGATACCTGCCACAAAGATATCGACCGCTCCGTCCGTATCTTCCCAAATCTCCGGTCCGGTCGTCTTCCTGTGGACAGCAGGATTGGCTGCATTGGTGAACTGCCCCAGAATGACGGAACCTTCGATATTTTGTTTTAATTCCTCCGCCTTCTCTATAGCTCCTTTCATACCTTTAGAGCCATCGGTCAAGACCAGTTTTGCTCCATATGCCTTCAGAAGCTTTCTTCTCTCTATACTCATAGTCTCAGGGAGAGTAAATACCGCCTTGTATCCCTTGGCCGCAGCCACTGAGGCCAGACCGATACCCGTATTGCCGGAAGTCGGTTCGATAATGGTCGCTCCCTTTTTCAGAATTCCGCTCTTCTCGGCGTCCTCAATCATGGACAGCGCCACCCGATCCTTTACCGACCCCGCCGGGTTCAGGTATTCCAGCTTAGCCAGAAGAACCACATCCGCTATCCCTTGGCTCTCCGCATAATTAGACGCCTCCAGAAGAGGTGTCCTTCCAATCAGCTGTGCTGCGCTTTTCTTAATATCCGCCATATTTTTCCTCCTTTTGATTCTGCAATTTATATCATAGTAAATCTATAGGTTTTATATGATTTTATCATATCGGAAAAATTTGTCAAGATTTATCTGCTGCATTTAGCGCAGCCATGATAAAACGATACTCTGCACGTTCCGAACACGGGCCGCCACCTTCAACGCAAAAGCCAGGGCAGCATGCCCTGGCTTTTAAGCTCTTCTCCCGTTACCGAAACGATAACCTGCATGCTCCGCGCACAGGTCACCGCCATCAATAAAAGGAAAGAAATAATATTCATCCGTGTAATCCGGTGTTTAAACGATAACTTTGACTGGGCACTTCGCCGCGCATTTACCGCAGTTCGTACACTTCTCATAATCAATTACCGCCAGGTTGTTATCCATATGGATGGCATCATCCTCACACTGCTTGATGCAGAGTGTACAGCCGATACATCCGTTATCGCATTTAGCCTTGACAGCCGGTCCCTTTTCATGGGAATTACACTGTACAAGGTGTTCCGCCTTGTATGGCACCAATTCAACAAGGTGCTGCGGGCAGGCGTCCACACATTTGCCGCAGGCAACGCATTTCTCTTTATCTACCACCGCAATGCCGTCCACCACATGAATGGCGTCAAACTGACAGGCAGTTACACAAGAACCAAATCCCATACATCCGAAGGAGCAGGCTTTATCGCCGGAACCCGGAACAACGGCTGCCATCTTGCAGTCTTTGATACCAAAATAATTATACTGTGATTTTGCCTTGTCGCAGGTGCCCTTACATTTTACGAAAGCCACCATCTTCTCACTGCTGCCGGCTTCCACGCCCATAATGGCTGCAATTTTCTCAGCACAGGGAGCGCCTCCGACCGGGCAGGCGTCAACAGGAGCAGTACCCTCGGCAATGGCCTTTGCAAGGCCGTCGCAACCCGGGAAGCCGCAGCCGCCGCAGTTGTTGCCCGGGAGTTCTTCTCTGACAAGGATTTCTTTCTCATCTACTTCTACTTTAAATTTCTCGCTGGCAACGCCAAGCAGCACACCGATGATAATACCGGTAGCGCCGACGATAATTGCCGCAATAATAATTCCAGTTATATTCATCCTTCGTCTCCTCCTTTAAATTAATCCGGAAAATCCGAAAAATGCAATTGACATGAGACCTGCGGTAATTAACGTAATCGGGGATCCCTGGAAGTTATATGGCACGTCATTGTATTCAATGCGCTCGCGCACGCCTGCCAGAAGTACGATAGCGATCGTAAATCCGACCGCGATACCAACACCGTTGACAACGCTCTCTACAAAGTTGTATGTCTTCTGTACGTTTGTTAATGCAACACCGAGAACAGCACAGTTTGTCGTGATCAGCGGAAGGTATACGCCCAGAGACTGATACAGGGAAACCATGTTTTTCTTCAGGAACATTTCTACAAACTGTACTAAAGCCGCAATAACCAGAATGAACACGATTGTCTGAAGATACTCCATACCGAAGCGCACCAGAATGTGATCATAGATTAAGCTTGCCACTGCAGATGCAATCGTAATTACGAAGATTACGGCCGCACCCATGCCTGCTGATGTCTCTACCCTCTTGGATACGCCAAGGAAGGGGCAGATACCGAGGAACTGGCTTAATACAACGTTATTTACCAGGGCTGAACCGATGGCAATTAATAGTAATTCTTTCATCTATCCATTCCTCCTATTCTGTTTTCTCGGGTTCTTTCGCCGCTTCAGCTTCTGCCTTTGCTTTCGCTTCCTCGGCCGCCTTCTTTGCTGCAAGTGCTTTTTCAGCCGCCGCTTTCTTGGCTGCCGCCGCTCTGGCCGCTTCCTCGGCCGCTTTCTCAGCCAGCTTCAGATGGTTGTCGGCACATGCGGAACCTGCACAGCTTGCGCAGTTGCCGCCGCATGCCAGGTTGGACTGCGGTACGGAACCATTTGTTGCGGAAGGAGCTTTAAACTTATTCTGGAGTGCAGTCAGAATCGCAAGCACGAAGAATGCACCCGGAGCAAGGATAAAGATTGAGATATGGAAATCCTCCGGAATAATCTGTTTTCCGAAGAATGCTCCGCCACCCAGGAACTCACGGAAAATACCGATGAGCGTCAGGGCGATGGAAAATCCAAGTCCCATGCCGATTCCGTCGAAAAGCGAGGAAACAGCGTCATTCTTGGAAGCATAAGACTCGGCGCGGCCAAGTATGATACAGTTTACTACGATCAGCGGAATGTAGATACCCAGTGATGAATAGAGGGAAGGCACATACCCCTGCATCAGCAGCTGGACAATGGTTACAAGGCTGGCTACGATAACGATAAAAGCCGGAATCCTGACACGATCCGGGATAATCTTACGCAGCGCCGAAATAATTAAGTTTGAAAAGACAAGAACGGCTGTTGTGGAAAGCCCCATGCCCAGACCGTTGACAGCAGAAGTCGTAACTGCCAGTGTCGGACACATACCTAACATTAACACGAAGGTAGGGTTTTCTTTGAAAATGCCGTTTGATATACGTTCTACATATTTGTTCATATTTCCCACCTCCTGTTAGTTTATGAAATTCTGTTTGCAGTACAAAGCGGCATTAACCGCATTCGTCACTGCGTTGGATGTAATCGTTGCACCGCTGATCGCATTGATCTCGGCGTCGCCCGCATTGCCACCCTTGACAACAGTAAGCTCGGAAGCCGATTTGCCGTCATACTGGGTCCTGAACGGGTCCTCTTTCGCCTTAAGACCGAGACCGGGCGTATCGCTGATCTCGCGGAAGCCGATGGAAGTAATGCTTCCGTCGTCCTTGATTCCGACGGAGATAGATACTTTACCGCCGTAGCTGTCATTCGAATAGGAGTTGATTACATAGCCCAAATCGCTGCCAGCATCATCCTTTGCAACCATTACCGTCTCAACGCCCACACCGCCGAAATCCGATGCGGCAAGCTCCGTGTTGCATGCCTCCAGGTCAATGTCTGAAGTCTCTTCAAAAGATGACGCCTCCGGGAATACTCCCCTGTATGTCTTGTTGTTTGCTTCAATTGTGGCCTGTTCAATCGGGCCTTTTGTCACTTCATATACGCCGCCCAGTGCAATACCGGAAATCAGGGTGATTGCAAAAAGGATAAAGGCGTCTTTCATAAATCCGGATTTACCTGCCATTATTTCTTACCTCCCTTTTTTCCAAATGCGGTCGGAAGGGTGAACTTCTCGATTAACGGAACTAGGATGTTACAGAAGATAATCGCGTAGGATACTCCCTCCGCAGAACCTCCGAAGATACGGAAGAGACCTGTCAGAAGTCCCAGTGCGATACCGAATACAATCTGTCCCTTTGGTGTAATCGGGCTCGTAACATAATCTGTCGCCATAAAGAAAGCGCCGAAGATTAAGCCGCCGCCGCAAAGATGGGCCAGGATGTAGCTTACGTCAAATCCGCTGTAAATAGCCGCAAAAATAGCAACCGTAGCAATATATGTAAGCGGGATGCGCAGTGTGATTACTTTTCTGAATACCAGATAAGCCGCACCGATTAACAGTGCAATCACGGAAACCTCACCGATGGTTCCGGGAATCCGTCCGATAAACATAGCGGTCACATCCACCTGCTCTCCTGCCTTTAACATGGCCATCGGTGTTGCGCTGGCTACTGCGTCGGAGAAAGGCTCTGTAAATGTGGTCATCTTTCCTGCAAAGGAAATAAGCAGGAAGCATCTTGCTGCCAGAGCCGGGTTCATCCAGTTCTGTCCAAGGCCGCCGTACATCTGTTTTACAATGATGATGGCGAATACGCCGCCCAGGCACGGCATCCAGACAGGAATCTGGGGCGGCATGTTGAGCGCGAGAATCATACCGGTTACAACGGCGCTGCCGTCATAAACAGTGATTGGTTTTTTCATCAGTTTTTCAAAAATATACTCGGAAAGCACGCATGATACCACTGTTGCAATCAGAACAAGAAGTGCGTGCATACCGAACTGCCATACACCGTAAATTGACGCAGGGAGCATTGCGATTGCCACGTCAAACATGATTGCCTGGGTGGTGTGGCTGCTCCTTACGTGAGGTGATGACGATACGTTAAATAATTTTCCCATTTCTTCACACCTCCTACTTTCTGCGGCTGGCCGCCACTGCTTTGCGCAGCTCTTTGAATGCCTGTGTCAGCGGTCTCTTGGCCGGGCAGGTATATGCACAGCAGCCGCATTCCACGCACTCCATCCCGTCCAGCTTCTGGAATTTCTCCATATCATGGCGCTCTGCGGCGTCCATCATCATCTGCGGCACAAGGTGCTCCGGACATACGTCCACGCACTTGCCGCAGCGGATACACGGAGTCGGCTCCATCGCTGCAACCTGGTCTTTTGTGAATGTAGTAAGTGCGGAAGATGTCTTGGCAACCGGGAAGTCAAGGCTGAATAAAGCCTGGCCCATCATCGGTCCGCCGGAAATCATCTTCTCCGGTTCTTGTTTAAATCCGCCTGCTGCCTCTAACAGCCTCTTGTAGTTCGTTCCAAGCCTTACCTGGAAGTTCTGAGGATTTGCCACTGCATCGCCCGTCACTGTGATAATCTTCCGCAGCAGCGGCGTGGTATTGCAGACAGCATCATAAATAGCAGCCACAGTGTCAATGTTGTCTACAACACAGCCTGCGTCTGCCGGCAGCATGGAAGAATTGATCTCTCTTCCCGTTACGGCGTAAATCAGCGTACGCTCGCCTCCCTGCGGATACTTGGTGAGAAGCGGACATACCTCAATTCTCGGCTCGTCCTTCACCATCTCCGTCAGCTTCTTGATCGCTTCCGGTTTGTTATTCTCTATGCCTATGATTCCCTTGGCATTGTCGAACAACTGAAGGATCACTTTCAGTCCGCCGATAATCTGTTCCGGACGTTCCATCATCACACGGTAGTCGCTGGTCAGGTAAGGCTCACACTCTGCGCCGTTCACAATTACGTGATCAATGGCAGCCTCATCCTTTGGCGTCAGCTTCACATGCGTTGGGAAGCCGGCTCCGCCCAGGCCGACGATACCGGCCTCTTTAATAATATTTCTGATCTCTTCTTTTGAAAGCTTCGTGTAATCCCTCGCATTACCAAAACCTTCAATCGCATTTTCTTCCCCATCGTTCTCTACGATGATAGACTGTACCATTGCGCCATTCGCCACCAGCCTTGGTTCGATCCCCTTTACCGTACCGGAAACAGAACTTAATACGTTGGCGGAAATGAAGCCTCCTGCTTCTGCTATAATCTGACCCTTAAGCACCTGATCGCCTTTGGCAACCAGTGGTTTTGCAGGAGCGCCAATATGCTGGGACAGCGGATATACCATCTCCTCGCCCTTCTCAGGAACGATGAACTGGATTGGTTTATCCTCAGACAGTTCTTTTCCTTCATAAGGATGAATGCCGCCTATAAATGTAGCCAAACCCATCAAATAAACCCTCTTTCTCTAGTTTGATTTTCGCACCCTGGATGTGAATTTTTTGTCATATTTTCGTGAATTTTTTATCAGTTCCAGGGTTAAAAGCTATCGCGTATAGTATATCATAGGAAAAAGTTTTTAACAATTGGAAACTTTAAGATAATCGACCGAATTTTGTATAAAAATTAATACAAAATTTATTTTTTTTGTAAGGTCTTTCATACAGAAACGACAAAAAAAGCTGCCATAAATTTACCACAGCAGCCCTTTCTTCGTATTTTAATTTAACAATTATTTCCACCTTTTCTACTCCTGCGCCACAGGAACCCCCACTTTTGACAGGGCGTCGGAAATTTTCCCCGCCTGCCTGACATCCGCCTCAAACCCCTCGTTAATTACATTGTGTATTTTTAAGTAGGTGCGCAGCTCCTCCTCACTGAAAACCGAAAGCTGCTTAAGCTTTCTTCTGCCGCACTCCTCATCCACGGCGGCATGGGCTTTATAGATTCTCCAGCCGTAATCCGTCAGAAACAGGTTGTACTCCCTGTTGTTGTCTTTATTGCGTTTCTGGAACACAAGCCCCTTCTTCCTCAGCTTCCTGATAATCTGGGAGCTGGCGCTGGGGGTTTTGTTCATCCCGGCCGACAGTTCCGAGGAAGTAATCCCAGGCGTGATCCCAATCCGTTCAATCGTGTGGGATTCCACCTGGTATAAAATACTGTCCCCGTATTCATGGGGCATTTCGTCGTAGGCTGCCATCAGACGGCAGCTTTTCTCCAGGCCGTCCATAATCTGAAGATACAGCTCTTCTTTTACCAATTGTTCTGACATGTTTCCTACCCCCGCTGTTTAAATAGGTAAAAAGACGGACTGCGTTTTGCACACTCCTCTTTCACAAGCTCCGCACCGGCAAGGATATGGGAATCCCTCAGTTCCACCCTCCCCCGCCGGTCCGGCCTCTCGTATTTCTGTTCTGTAAACGAAGGATCTAGGAGCCATATTTTCATTGCGGCCCCTCCGCCTTCCCAGTCCGCTTCCATACTGAGCCCGTCTGCAAAAAGATAATGGCCGCCGTCGGAAAAGAGACCGTGTTCCCTGCCTGCATGAATCACTGCGCACCCTCCTGCCTCCAGCCAAAGCTCCAGTGTTTCAACGCTTTGCGACACCTCCATCTCCAGGTTAAACCGCTTTGCTGCGGCTCTTCCAAGCCGGTTCATATCGGTGCCGTAATAATTGGCTCCGGCCCGGATAGAAAGATTTATACACGCTTCCACGGAAAGCCTCTCTCCCGTCAGGAACTCCACCATCATGCAGACGCAGCACAGGCCGCAGCCGGCCCTGGCCACGCTGGGATACGGCTCCCTCAGAACGTCTCCCGGATTCAGGGTCGTAGGATACGGTACGTCCGCATAGGCAAGCTGGTTTATGTATGTGACGGACGGGCGGCTCATATTGCCTCCTGAGCCTTAAGGCTTCCCTCTGCAATCTCCCTCCAGTAATGGCAGGCAACCGAATGGCCGTTCCCGGCGTCCGCCAACCGGGGACTTGACATGGAGCACCGTTCCTGCGCATAAATACAGCGGCTGCAAAAACGGCATTTTTCGCCCGGATTAATCGGAGATGTGATTTCGCCCCGAAGGAGAATCCGCTCTGTCTTCTGATGGATTTTAGGCCTTGGAATTGCCGAAAGGAGCGCCTTGGTATAGGGATGGAGCTGGTTTCTGAACAGTTCTTTGGATTCACACATCTCCACCATCTGTCCCAGATACATGACGCCGATATGATCCGATATATGTTTTACCACCGATAAATCGTGGGTGATAAAGATATAGGTAAGCCCCCTTTCCTCCTGGAGATCCTGCATCAGATTCAGGATTTGAGCCTGGATTGATACATCCAGGGCCGATACGGGTTCATCGCAGACAATAAATTTCGGATTCAGAGCCAATGCCCTGGCAATGCCGATGCGCTGGCGGCGGCCGCCGTCGAGTTCATGGGGATAGGTGTTATAGAGGCGGCCGGCCAGCCCCACCGTATCCATCAGCTTTGCCACCTCACGGTCATAATCAGCCGCCAAGGAGCATATTTTGAATATTTTAAGCGGTTCTCCGATAATCTCACTGACTGTCATACGCGGATTAATGGAGGAATACGGATCCTGGAAAATCATCTGCATCTCCTGATGCAGCTCCTTCATTAAATGGCGGTCCGGATGCGAGATATCTTTCCCGTCAAACCATATGCTTCCCTCCGTCGGTTCCAGCAGGTGAAGAAGCACTCTGCCCAGCGTCGATTTACCGCAGCCCGATTCTCCGACGATACCCAGCGTCTTTCCCTGATCCAGGGTAAAGTTAATATTGTCAACCGCATGGAGCATTCCCTTGGGGGTATTGAAATATTTTTTTAAACCTTTTACCTCGAGCAGCTTCGCCATCTTATTTCCCTCCCCTGTCGTCCTGCCGTGCGCTGCCGTCAGGCTCCTGCCGCACGGTGTCCTGTCTGTTCTTGTTCGTGTGAATCAGGTGGCATTTCACCATATGCCCCTGCACAGTTTCCCTGATGGGCGGGTCTTCGTTTCGGCACCTGTCCGTGCAATGCGGACATCTGGGACTGAAGGAACATCCGGCAGGAAGATTCGTGGGATCCGGCATCAGGCCTGCGATGGGACTGAGGCGCTCCGTATCCTTATCGAGATCCGGAATGGAACCAAACAGCCCGATGGTATACGGATGCTCCCCCTGCTCGTAAATATCCTCCAGATTGCCGTACTCGACAATCTCACCTGCGTACATAATCGCAACCTTGTCACAGACCTGGGCGACGACGCCGAGATCGTGTGTAATCAGGATCATCGATGTATTCAGTTTGTTTTTCAGTTCCGTCATCATCTCCAGAACCTGAGCCTGGATCGTTACATCCAGCGCCGTCGTCGGCTCATCCGCAATCAGCAGCTTGGGATTGCAGGCCAGTGCAATGGCTATTACCACCCTCTGCTTCATACCGCCTGAAAACTGATGCGGATAATCCTGATAGCGTTCCTCATTGATTCCCACCATCCGGAGCATCTCCTGGGCACGCACGGCCGCTTCCGCTGCCGAGCAATGAGAGTGCAGGCGCACCACCTCCGCAATCTGCTCTCCCACCGTCATCACCGGGTTCAATGAGGTCATGGGATCCTGAAAGATCATTGAGACTTCCCTGCCCCTCATTTTTCTCAGCTCGTGCCTTGATTTTTTCAGGACATTTTCTCCCTGGAATATAATTTCACCGCCTGCAATCCGGCCGGGCGGATTCGGAACAAGGTTCATAATCGCCAGGGCCGTCGTTGTCTTCCCGGCCCCCGTCTCTCCCACAAGTCCGAGAGTCTCCCCGGCCACCAGATCAAACGTCAGGTGATTCACCGCCTTCACCACGTTCTTTTCCTTGACATAGTGAACCGACAAATCGCGGACCGACAAAATATTTTCGCTCATTTTCCTCCTCCTTTACGTTTTAAGTCTGGGATCCAGGGCGTCCCTCAGACCGTCCCCGAACAGATTCAGTCCGAAAATAATCATGGCAATGGCAAGCCCCGGGAAGGTGACAATCCACCATGCCTTTCTTATGTAGGCACGGCCTGCTGAGAGCATGGCCCCCCATTCCGCCGACGGCGGCTGGACACCCAGTCCGATAAAGCTGAGGGCCGATGCCTCCAGGATTGCCTTGGCCACGCTCATCGTAATCTGTACGATAATCGGGGCCAGGCAGTTTGGCAGGATATGCTTCATAATGATTCTGAAATCAGAGGCGCCGATGGAGCGCGCCGCCTCAATATACTCCTGTTCCTTAACCGACAGAATTGACGCCCGGACGATTCTTGCATAGGCAGGGACAGCTCCGATAGCCACCGCTATGATGACGTTGCGTATCCCGTTTCCCAGGGCAGCCACGATCGATATTCCCAGAAGCGTGCTGGGTATCGCCAGCATAATATCAATCAGGCGCATCAGGATATTGTCGGTCCGTCCTCCGTAAAAGCCTGCCAGGGAACCGGCAATCATTCCGATAACTGCCGACAGAGTCGCAGCCACGGCCCCTATCATAAGGGAATAACGGCTCCCATACACAATCCGGCTGAAGATGTCACGGCCGAATTCATCCGTCCCGAACAGATGCCTGCCGCCTGGCTTTAAAAACTTCCCGGTCAAATCCTGTTCATCCACCCCAAAGGGAGCGATGAAGTCGGCAAAAACGGCTATCAGCACCAAAATTACTATCAGAGCCAATCCGAACATGGCCAGCCTGTTCCTCCTAAGTCCATTCCATGTCTGCCTGAAAAGTCCTTCTTTTTTTATGGAGGAATAATCCGGCATGCCGTTCGTCGTCTGTTCTGCTGTACTGCCCATATCCTATTCCTCCTTATCTTCTTCTGCCGTTTCGCGGCCGGCCGTGCCGGCAACAGTCGCCGATTCAGCCTTATCCGGCACGGCTTTTGTGCCGGAATTTTTATACCCGCATGAATTCCCGTGACTGAACGCTGCGCGTCGAGGTATACTGGGATTTGATTCTCGGATCTACAAAGGCATACAGAATATCCACCAGAAGATTCACGATAGAGAAGGCAAATGCGATAAAGAGAACGCCGCCCTGAACCATCGGGTAATTCTTTACATTGATGGCGTCCACCATCAGCTTTCCGATCCCCGGAATCGAGAATATGGATTCCGCCAGGATTGCTCCTCCCAGCATACCGCCGAAGGAAATTCCCACCACGGTGATAATCGGAATCAGCGCATTCCGCAGCGCATGGCGGAACACGATCACGACTTCCTTCTGTCCCTTGGCCCGGGCCGTTGTGATATAATCCTGCCTGATTACCTCAAGCATTGCCGATCTGGTCTGGCGCATAATGGTCGCGCTCGACGCCATTCCCACGGTCAGGGAGGGCAGAATCCAGTGCAGTGGCGTATCAAAACCCGAGGGCGGCAGCACCTTGAAATTAACGGCAAAAATAATGATCAGCATCAGTCCTGTCCAGAAGTTTGGCATGGACACGCCGGTCAGGGCAAATACCGTGGCGATTTTGTCGAAAATGGAATATTGCTTTACTGCCGCAATCACTCCTGTGACAACACCGATGATTGTGGCAAAGGAGACACTTAATACCGCCAGCGTTACAGTGGCCGGAACCCTCTGGAGGATCTCGATGGATACCGACTGCTTTGTCGTGTAGGATTTTCCAAAATCAAATTTCGTCACGATATTTTTTATGTAATTGAAATACTGTACAAGAAACGGCTGATCCAATCCCAGTTCATGATGGAGCGCATTAATATTTTCCTGGGTGGCGTCCATCCCCAGCATGTATTCCGCCGGATCTCCGGGCGTAAAATACAGGAGGCTGAAAATAATCAGAGAGACGCCCAGCATTACGGGAATCAGCGCCAATATTCGTTTTAATATAAATTTGCTCATAGAATCAGTACTCCTTCGTTCGCTGTTCGTAGCAGTTCAGACAGCATGAACTGTTACGGACGTCCGATAATCTCATCTACAATCTTCTCCATATAATCGAGGGAGTCCTCCGTCATTTTCTTTCCTATCTCATAGGTGGCTTTTCTGGCATCTCCCAGCGCCCCGTTGAGCGACGCGTCGTTTTTCCAGCTCCAGGCAGCGCCTCCCTTTACGAAGGAATCGTGTGTGAGCATGCTGTCCTGTATAATGCCGGGAACGCGCTCACTGCGCACCGTCTCCGGGCACAGATAGAGACAGGAGCTGGTCTCCACCTCACAGGCGTGTCCGTTAAGCTTTGGAAGTCCCGTCAGTCCGCCCAGCGATATCTCCGAGCCGACTGCCGACCAGTAAGCGTCAATTTCATGATTTTGTTTCAGACTGATAACTGCGCCTTCAAGAGCCGGAAAATTGCCTCCGTGTGCATTCAGAAACAGAATCTTGCGTATGCCGTGCTGTGCAATGGATACGCCGATATCCACCAGCAGATGCATCATTGTCTCCACCTGGAGGGTCACCGTGCCCGGAAAATCCATGTGGTGCAGAGACAGGCCGTAATTTACACAGGGAAAGACCACTACTTTATTTTTGCATCGCACGGCCAGCTTTTCTGCGTAGGCCGCCGCTCTGGCGGCATCCGTCGCGAACGTGGTGTTGGGTCCATGCTGCTCGCAGGAGCCCACCGGTACCAGAGCAACCTTGATATGTTCCATTTCTGCCTCTAATTCGGGCCACGTCATGTTATTTATGATTAATTTATCCATTCTGCTTACCTCCCGTACCTGCAGGAGCCTTTCAGACGGCTCCTGCCATTTTAATTATTCGTTACAGTTATTCAGTAACAGTCACGCCGGCGAATGAAGGAATATCTCCGGGATCGCAGTAGAAATTCTGAACCTTGTCCGTGATTACATAGTTTACCGTCTTATTGGCCACGCCTATCATATAGTACTGGTGATAGATGTAATCCTGCAGCTCTTCATAGACAGCCGCCCGCTCAGCCGTATCGTAAGCTGCGCTGCCCTTATCCAGAAGTTCATCAATCTTTTTATCTACAGGACGGAAGAAGCCGTCGCTTCTCGTATCAAAATCTGCAAGAGCATGACCCGGATCACCCGTGGAATAGGTGGCCGCCATGATTGTGACCTGATTGTCGCCGCGGCGCCCTGCTGCAATAATCTCGGAAGTGGATGCTGTGGAAATATTGGCCGTAACCCCGATCTCTTTCCACATATTCTGGGCAATCACACCGATATTCTGCTGCTCGGAGCCGTTTGGAAGGTTCAGCTCGATCGTAAGCCCGTTTCCGTATCCCGCCTCTGCCAGAAGTTCTTTTGCCTTCTCCACATTATATTCGTGTCTGCCCTGAGACTTATAGGAAAAGACTGTGGACGGCATCACGCTCTCGCTGACCGTTGCATAATTTCCATAAACCGTCTCCACAAGGGAATCGAGATCCAGAGCCAGGGAAAGTGCCTGCCTGATTCTCACGTCGCTTAGCACCTTGTCATCCATGGAAAATACAATGTAAGATATACCGTAGCTGTCTCCCGAAACGACCTTCAGCCCGTCTGTCTCAGCCAGCCTGTCCAAATCTCCCGTATCCGGATCCAGTACGATATCGGCATTGCCCGATTCTATCTCCAGCGCCCTGTTGGCTGTCTCCGTGATAAATTTGAGGGTCAGAGTGGAATATGCCGGTTTTTCTCCCCAGTAATTGTCATTGCGCTTCAGCGTGATGCTGGTGCCGCTCACCCAGTTATCAAATGCAAATGGCCCGGTTCCCACAGGACTGCGTCCGAACTGGTCATCCCCCATTTCCTCCACTGCCTTTTTGCTCACAATACCGCCTCTCGTGGAAGTCAGATAATTGTACACCGCTGCAAACGGGGCTTTTGTCGCCACATCCACGGTCAGTTCATCGACGGCCTTTGTGTTTTCAGCGTCAAAGGATGCAAATATCGAAGCGCTGGACGGCTTTTTGGTCGCCCTTTGTATCGTATATACCACATCGTCAGCCGTCATCTTCTCCCCATTGTGGAAATATACATTATCGCGCAGTTTGAAGCGGATCGTCTTGTCATCCACCTGTTCCCAGCTCTCGGCAAGACCCGGAACAATATTTCCTTCCTCATCCTTTTTGACCAGTGTTTCAAAGATCTGCACCTGGGTCGTCATCGCCACCAGCTCCGTATTACCATGAGGATCGATATTAGACGGCTCACCCTTCAATACCACAGTCACCTCATCCTTTACCGCCGCATTTTCAGCGGCCGTCTCCCCCGACTGAGCCTGACCGCCTCCTCCGCCTCCCGAATCCGACGGCACATCACTTTTACCCGCACAGCCAGAAAGCAAACACAGCCCCAAAACCATTGCCAGAAATAACTTTGTTTTTTTCATGATACCTCTCCTTTTCTGTATATTAAAATTAATAAATAACCATTCAGACGCTCTCAGAAAAATGTCAGAAAAACTCCACCCAAAACAGCCCCATATACTGAGCGAACTCCGATACCTCTCCCCATCCCCACACTTAAAGCGCGAGACAATCAGCCGCCGCAGGCCAGTGGACGGGCCGACGAACTTGGCCGGAGTCTTTCGTCCCGACGAAAACCTTCCTTTGGGGCGGAGGGGAAGATAAAGTCTGCGGATGCCTTTGGAATCCATCGGTGCTTGACGAGGTATTTTCGAGTATCCATTATGCATTCCAGGGAGCGAGAGTGTGCTCCGCAGACCTTATCTTCGCCCACAGCCACAATCCACAACACACCATTAAAACCCTACAACCAATGTGCCTGTTCCCACAGCGTCAGCATCGTCCCCAGCTCCTGTCTGGCCGCCTCCTCAAAAAGGGTGTAACCCCAGGAAACGTCTTCCACAGGCAGTCCGCCCGAAATAAACAGGATTTTTTCCTCCTCGGACTTTCGGGGATTCACCTTTCCCGCAGCCACATCACTCAGGCTCAGCATATCCTCCGCTTTCACCTTTCCCTGATCCAGCAGTTTCAGCATCTGGTAGCTTGGCGCCCAGTCTTTTGTGCTTTCTATTCCGTCCGGATGCATCTTCCCCTCGTCGTACCAGACCTCATGCATGGGCCAGTAATCGAAAACCACCTGGTTTTCCATCCAGCATTCTTCCGAAAGCTCGGCATGTCCCGTCGCAGTAAACAGGCAGCCCGGTTTCAGCCAGTCCTTATCAATCACAACAGGAACCGGCCCTGCCGCCGCGACACTGATAACATCCGAATCAGTCACCGCTTCCTTCAAATCCTCTTTGATAATAATTTCTATATCGTATTCTTTTCTGAATTCCTCCGCAAACGACTCCGCGCTGGCTCTCACGATATCATTCAGATACATCCTCTTTACCCCGGGCATACTGTTCAGGATTCCCCTTGCGCAGGCCCTGCTGATAACGCCGCAGCCGATAACGCCCAGTGACTTTGCATCCCTGCGGGCCAGATATTTGGCCGCCACTCCCGGAACGCAGCCTGTCCGCATTGCGCTTAACAGGTTCGCCGACATGATGGCTAACGGCTCCCCGGTCACCACATCATTCAGACCCACCATCAGAATCGAACGGGGAAGCCCCCTCTCCTTCGGGTTTGTGATATTCGACCCGTACCATTTCACGCCGCAGCAGTTGTATCTGCCCCCGATATAAGCCGGCATTGCCATATACCTTCTGTCTGGCCCTGCAACCGGCATATTGGGAAACGGCGTGTCCTTCGGATACCACAGCATACAGCCGTGGCTGCTCTGGTTATAGCCGCCCATCACAAAATCCCCGGCTCCCAGAAGCTTAAAAGTGTCGTCCATAACCTCCACGCATTTTTTTACATCCAGCACCCCTGCTTTGATCATGTCAGGTTCGGATAAAAACCTGAAACCTACCTGTTTCCGTTCCATAAGACCTCCTCCATTCTTTAAATTCCTGCATTCTCTCCTGTTTTGCCGTCATTTTCATTTATTAGCCAGTGAATTTCTAATATGCTCCATCCCCTCTTCCAGATATCGGCGGGGGCATGCGATATTCAGGCGGACAAACTGCTCATAACCGCTTCCATACTCTGCGCCGAAATTTAAAGCCACCTTGGCCTCATCCCTCATTTTCAGGAACAGCTCTTCCTGCGTAAACCGGCAGCCCGAAAAATCCATCCACATCAGATATGTGCTTTCCGGCATGGCCACTTTGACTTTCGGCAGATATTTTGTAATATAACCGACCACAAAGCGTGCGTTCTCTTCCAGATAGGCCATCATCTCATCAACCCACGGGCCTCCTTTTTCATAGGCCATTTCCGTGGCGCGGTAAGCGAAAAGATTGATATATAAGTGCATACTGGCTGCAAAATTACCTACCTTTTCACGCAGCTCCCTGTTTTTGATAATAATAATTGAAGATTTCAGCCCGGCAATATTGAACGTTTTACTGGGAGCCGTGATCATCACCGCATCCTCATCTACATTTAAAATCGAGAGGTGGCGATGACCCGGGTATACAATATCGTAATGGATCTCATCGGAGATAATCAGCACCCCGTACTGTTTGCAAAGGGACGAAAGCCGCTTCAGTTCCTCTTCCTTCCAGACTCTGCCCACAGGATTATGGGGGCTGCATAATATGTAAATACTGACTCCCTCTTTAAATTTCTTTTCGATATCTTCAAAATCCAGCTCATAGGATTCGCCGTTATACAAAAGCGGCGACTCGAACAGCTCATATCCAAGACCTTTCACTACGGTAAAAAACGGCGAATAGACAGGAGGATTTACCAGGATTTTATTTCCCTTCTCTGCAACCGACAGCAGGACCACCGATAAAGCCGTAATCACTCCCGGCGCCGGAATCAGAAATTCCTTTTCAAGCTCCAGCCCATGGCGTTCCCGGTTCCAGGCAATAATACTGTTGTAATACCTCTCCCCTGCAAATGTATATCCGAACGTCATCCCCTCGCCGGAACGTTCCTGAAGCGCCTGGTTAATCTCCGGCAGCACCGGAAAATCGGCATCCGCCACCCAGAACGGCATCAGATCATCCCGGCCGTAGTCGCGCTCCATTGCATCCCACTTTGTACTGTCCGTATGTCTGCGTTCTAAAAGCACATCAAAATTATACATTCTCTTCCCTCCGTCTTTGATTATTTATCTGCTTTTATATTTATACTCTTTTATATTTAGCTTCTTTATAGTTAATGTGCTAAACTTTAATCTTATCTATTTTATATCACCGTGTATCGGATTTGTCAAGATATTTTCTGTGTATTTTGATGATTATCGATAATATTTATTTAATAGTTCAACAAAGCACACGACATCTGACTATTAGCCGCATCTTCAGCCTGTACAACTACCGTGATAGATCCGGAATTCTCTTCCAACAACGATATCTGCAGATATCTGTATGCTCCGCGCACAGGTCACCACCATCAAAAAAAGACAAGAGGAAAGCAGAAGCTTTTTCCTCTTGTCGGTAATTTATACTATTAAATTAATTATTTATGCAAAGAATTTAGACCAGTAGCCCTGTACGAAGATATAAAGCACAACGACCGGAATGATATAGGATACATAAACCCTGGCCCATACCGGGAATTTGATGCCCTTTCCTTCATTGGCCTCTCCAAGGAAATTCTTAAAGCCCCAGCCATAACGGCTTGTACAAAACAGCAGGTAAACGAGGCTTCCCAGGGGAAGCAGATTGTTGCTGACTATAAAGTCTTCCAGGTCAAGGATCGTAGAGCCCGGTCCGAAAGGTGTCACATTACTCCAGACATTGAATCCCAGAACACAGGGAAGGGATAAAAGGGTTACGGCTATCATATTTACAACAACCGCCTTTTTCACGCTGCAGCCCGTGAGATCCGTTGCAAAGGAAACGATATTCTGGAATACGGCAATCACCGTAGACGCCGCCGCAAACGACATAAACAGGAAGAACAGGGTTCCCCAGAATCTTCCGCCTGGCATATTATTAAACACATTGGGAAGCGTGATAAATATCAGGCTCGGTCCCTGTCCCGGTTCAATATTATAAGCGAAGCAGGCCGGAAAAATGATCAGGCCAGCCATAAAAGCCACAAAGGTGTCAAGAATTGTAACATTGATGGCTTCGCCCGTCAGTCTTCTCTCTTTGCCGATATAACTGCCGAAGATTGCAAGGGCTCCGATCCCGATGCTCAGCGTAAAGAAGGACTGCCCCAGGGCGGCAAACACCACCTCTCCGATTCCAGTCTCTTTTATCTTGTTAAAATCAGGTTTTAAATAGAATTCAAGGCCCGGACGGCTTCCCTCCATCCGTACGGAGTTAATTGCCAGCACAACCATTAACACCAGAAGGCTGACCATCATCAGCTTTGTTATTTTCTCAACGCCGCCCTGAAGTCCCATCGCACAGACGGAAAAGCAGAATACGACACAGAGAACCATGAAACCGATCATCAATGAAGGATTGGACAGCATCGCATTAAACTCTCCCGCCACTCCGTCCGCATCCAGGCCGGCAAAATCACCTGCCGCCATTTTGACAAAGTACAGGAACAGCCATCCTGCTACCGTTGTATAAAACATCATCAGAATGTAGTTGCCTGCCATTGCAAACCACTTCTCAAAATGCCATTTGCTTCCCTTCGGCTCCAATACGTCGAATGAAAGCGCCGCGCTCTTCTGGCTGGCTCTTCCCACCGCAAATTCCATAACGATAATCGGAAGTCCCAAAAGCACAAGGAAGACTGCATAAATCAGAACAAAGGCTGCTCCGCCGTACTGTCCAACTATGTACGGGAACCGCCAGACATTTCCAAGACCGATGGCACAGCCTGCGGAAATCAGAATAAAACCAAGACGTGATGAAAATTTCTCTCTGCCCATTACCATTCTCCTTTATAAATATACATATCCCTAGCGTGTCTGAAAATCGCTTTCCGTCAAATATGCCGCGAAGCGAGGCGTGCAGATGACGAATTTTAAGACATACTCTAGCTAGTTTACTATATATTTCAATAAAAGACAAGGTTTTACTTCCGCAGAAATAATACCCAACCCCGTCCGCTGTACCGGCGGCGTCCTCACATGCTTAACTGGTCCCCCGGTGTTTTACAGGATATCCTTCCGGTACTCCTCGAGTTCCCTGATATACATCTCACCAATATAACTGATCGGTATTTTTTTCTTTTTAATATATCCTATATGCATCACATCCTCTGTCCTTAATGGTACGGCCGTATATTCATTACCGTTCAGTTCCCGGCAGATAATACCGGAGCAGAGTGTATAGCCGTTCAGCCCCACCATCAGATTCAGGAGCGTGGCCCGATCATCCGCCTTGATGATCCGCTTATATTCCCGGGTGCTGAATACTTCCTCGGCAAAATAGAATGAATTCTGTTCCCCCTGTTCAAAGGAGAGGCAGGGATATTCCTCCAGTTCCTCGAAATATATTTCCGTCCTGCCGGCAAGGGGATGGTTTTTCCACAGATAGACAAAAATGCCGCAGGTAAACATCTCATGGAACTCCAGTTCATTGTCTTTCAGCACTTTTTCCAGGGCTTTTCTGTTAAAATCGTTTAGGTAAATAATCCCCAGCTCACTTTTCTGGCGTTTCACATTGTCCACTACTTCAAACGTTTTCGTCTCGTGGACGGCAAATTCGTACTCGTCCATGCCGAATTTCCCGGCAAGCCGGATAAACGCCTCCACTGCAAAGGTATAGTGCTGCATGGAGACGCTGAATTTCTTTTTAAAAGCTTTCCGCTCTATATACCGCGCTTCCATAAGACGGTACTGTTCCAGAATTTGTCTTGCATAGCTCAGGAACTCTTCCCCCTCAGCCGTAAGTTCAATCCCCCTGTTGGAACGGCGGAACAGGGTAAGGCCTATCTCCCCCTCCAGCTCCCTGACGGAATTGGAGAGGCTGGGCTGTGAGAGATACAGGGCATCGGCAGCGCGGCGCATGGATTTCTGCTCCGCAACTGCCACTATATATTTAAGCTGCTGTAATGTCATACCGGGTACGATCCTTTCTGCGGATTTTTTCTCTCCCAATTATATAATGCCCGGCGCCTGTTTTACAAGCGCTCTTTCAGACACGCTATGATTCAAGGTAGCTTTTCCCCGGATTCAGTATGCCCTTCCCGTCAAAGGATTGTTTAATCATTCTCATCAATTCCAGCACCTCCGGCGACGAGGCATGTTCAAAATACCGCTTTTTTGCCAGCCCGATCCCATGCTCCCCCGATATAAGTCCTCCCAGTTCTTCTGCTTTGCTGTAGATGCGCGCCAGGACGGCAGAAAGCTCTGTTTCCCATCTTTCCTGTGGGATATCCCCCCTGACTACACAGAGATGGACGTTCCCGTCCCCGGCATGACCGAAGCTTACCATCCCGATTCCCGTCTCCTTCTGCAGTCCAGAGCAGAAGGTTACAAATTCTTCAATCCGGTCGATCGGCACGACTACATCCACCGGCTCCTGGATGCTGACTGCCTCCACGGCCTTTACCAGAGCCCCGCGGATTTTCCAGACACGCTTTGCAAGCTCCGCTTCATCCAGAACCAGAAAACCGGACGCGCCAGACCGGCGCAGTACTGTTTCAGCCTTTTTAAGGTCCTCTTCCACCCCCGTCCGGCTCCCGTCAAAGGTCAGAATCAGGTAACAGGCTGCGTCACAGGGCGGAAACTTCTCCCCGGTAAACTCCTCTCCGAGCCTTACCACATCCTTTTCCACAAACTCAACCGCCGTAGGCGCCGTCCCGGAGGCTGACAGGGTATGCACACTTGCGATCCCCTCTCTCAGCGTCCGAAAGGGAACCAGGGCTGAAACGGAATACTCCGGCTTTGGAAGCAGCCGCAGTATACATTTTGTAATAACCGCCAGCGTCCCCTCGGAACCGATTAACAGATTTGTGAGGTTCAGTCCCGAGCTGTCCTTTCTGTTTCTGCTGCCCACCGTAATCACAGTGCCGTCCGCCTTCACAAGTTCCAGCCCCATCACGTAATCTCTGGTCACTCCGTATTTTACCGCCCGCATTCCTCCGGCATTAGTACTGATATTTCCTCCTATTGTGGACTGCTTCTCTCCCGGATCCGGGGGATAAAAATATCCTTTTTCCTCCACATAACTCTGAAAATCGGCCAGCAAAACCCCTGGCTCCACGGTCGCGGTAAATGTATCCGGATCAAACTCCAGAATGCGGTTCATTCTGGACAGGTCAAGGACAATGCCGCCGTCCGGCACCGTGGCTCCGGTCAGGTTTGTTCCTGCTCCCCGCGGTGTGACCGGCAGTTCATTCTCCCATGCAGAACGCATAATAAAACTAACCTCCGCGGCCGACTCCGGAAATACGACGAGAGCTGCTGCGCCCTTCCTTCTGCCCATGGCGTCGCTCAAATATTTCCCATCTATTTTATCTGATAAAATCTGATCGCTTCTCAGCTTCTTTTTCAAATACGCCCTGATTGTATCCGTCCGGACCTCCGTACGTATGTCCGGGGCGGCCTCCCTATCTCTGCCTGTTCCAATGCTGAGTTTATCATTCATTCTCATATCTATCTCCCTCTCTCTGTCCGTCGCTGCGGCCAAAGGCCGGTTCAGTCCTTAACGCCGGTCAAGCGCTGCAGCCAGCCGGTCGCCGAAAGCCTGCCCGAGCTGGACGGCTGCAATCAGTACCAGAACCGTAAGCACCATTACCCCTGTTTCAAAACGGTAGTAACCATACTGGATTGCCAGATTGCCGATGCCTCCGCCTCCGACCAGGCCTGCCATTGCAGAGTAACTAATCAGGCTGACAAATGTCACGGTAACAGCCCTGACCAGGCCAGGCGCCGCTTCCGTCAGTAGCACGCGGCGGACAATCAGCCAAAATCCGGCGCCGGAGCCTGCCGCGGCTTCCAGGACCCCCTGATCCACCTCCCTCAATGCACCTTCCACCAGCCTTGCCTGAAAAGCAACTGCAGCTATCGAAAGAGGTACGGACGCTGCCAGCGGTCCGATTTTTGTTCCGACCAGCGCCTTCGCAAGGGGCAGACAGAATACCATCAGTATCACAAAGGGGATCGACCGGATTACATTGACGACGGCTCCCGATACGGCATTAACAAACCTGTTTCTGAAAAAAAGCGGACTGGAAGTCAGAAACAGGACAAACCCAAGCAGGAGTCCGAACACGGCCGAGACGGCCATGGAAATCGCCATCATCTGCAGAGTTTCAATCAGCGCTTTGGGAAACTCCCTGCCCAATATCTCAAATCCCGACTGTATCATAACCATACCTCCTGACCTCCAAAACGGCGGCGCGCTTTTCCACCTTGGCATACCGCCTCATATAGGCGGCCGCTTTTTCCTTCTCCTCCCTCTCTCCCTCCATCGATATAACTATCACTCCGTAAGGGCGGCGGCAGATATATTCGATTTTTCCGCCCAGAATACTGACGGATACCTGAAACTGTTTCGCCATATTGTTAAGAAGCGGTTCATAAGCCTCTTTCCCTGAATAGGAAACGATAAAAATTTCCCGCTCCCCGGTCAGCAGCTCTTCCGGAACCGACAGTTCGAAGGATTTACTGACCAACTGCTTTGTAACCTCTTCTTTCGGATCGGTAAAAAGCTCATAGGTGTCACCGGCCTCTATGATCCTGCCGTTCTCCATCACAGCCATGCGGTCAAAGAGCTGCCTGGCCACCTCCATCTGGTGCGTGATAAATAGAATCGTAAGAGGATACGTTTCCTTAATCCGCTTCAGGACCTCAATCACCTCAGCCGTATTTTCCGGGTCCAGGGCGCTGGTTGCCTCATCACAGAGCAAAATCTCCGGCCGGTTGGCCAGCGCTCTGGCAATGGCCACTCTCTGCTTCTGCCCACCCGAAAGCTCCGCCGGGTAGGCATGGAGCTTTTCGGACATTCCCACCAGGGCCAGCAGTTCCTTTGTCCTTTCCTCTGTCTTCCTGCCGGATACCCCGGCAGCCAGAAGCGCAAATTCTATATTCCGGCCCACATCGGCATTCATGATAAGATTAAAATGCTGAAATATCATTCCTATTTTCAGCCGTTCCTCTCTGAGGGCCCGGCCCTTTAATCCTGTAATCTCCCTGCCGTCAATCCTTATGCTTCCCGAATCCGTCCTCTGAAGCCGGTTGACGGTGCGCACAAGCGTGCTTTTTCCAGCGCCGGAAGGTCCGACTATCCCGAAGAATTCACCTGTTTCCACAGTCAGGGTGACATCCGACACCGCAAGAAATTTCTTCCCCCTGTTTTGAAATGTAACGGATACATGGTCAAATTCTATCATTTTTCCTCCCACCACTGCGGCCTGTCGAAACCGTCATAAAAGCTGTCCTCCGTGATTGCCCGGCTGAATGCGTCTGACTCCACCGCTTCCTTTAACAGGCTGCCGATACTGCCTTCACCCTCTTTTTCATCCGCCCTGACGGCAATCACGTTTTTCATTTCTTCCTGCAAACGCTCCACAGCCAGCGCTTTCCGGTAATCCATTCCGGCTGCAATCGCATAATTGCCGGGAATCAGGCCGATTGCCACGCTGTCCAGGCTTCTGGAAATCTGAGCCGCATCCATTGTCACAAATTCCAGTTTTTTCGGGTTTTCAAGGATATCGGCTGTCCCCGCTTTCGTCTCGTCAATGTCATTGCTGATGGATATAACGCCGCAGTCTCTTAAAAACCGCAGCGCCCTGGCCAGATTCACCGCATCGGCCGGAAGCGCTACCCGGTCTCCTTCATTCAGCTCAGAAAGCTCGGAGCGGGTATCGGAAAAGATCCCCATTCCCAGTGTCGGCACATTGATTACTGAAACTATATCCACCTGGTTATCTTTTGCAAACTGATCCAGATACGCCTGGTGCTGCATCAGGTTTGCATCGATTTCCCCCTCCGCCAGAGCCATATCGGGCTGGACATAGTCGGTAAATTCCACTATTTCCGTCTTATATCCCTTCTCCTCCAGATAGGGAGCGACTGCTTTTGTGAACATATCTCCGTACGGGCCGGCGCAAACGCCTATTTTCAAAGTCGTCTGCCCATCCCTCTCCTCTGCCTTTTGTACTCCTGTTTCTCCTGCGCATCCGGCTGCCAGAAGCGCCATTGCCAATATAACCCCTGCTGCCGCCAGCCGGTTCTTTTTTAATACGCCCTTCTTAAATGTGTTTCTCTTAACCGTGTTATTCTTCCATGTGATCTTTTTCATCCTGTCCTCCTTACCGCTCCTGCAATAGAAGCCTGCTGGTTACTGTTCACAGAACAGCGTTTTTCAGCGGGTCCGCGAATAGTAACGCCTGCTGTTATTGTTGGAGCCTATTATACAAAAAGAGGCGGCTTCTGCATAATACGAATTAAAAAACGGGCGTGATAGTCAAAAACTATCACACCCGCCGTTACCGTATTGTAACTGCTGATACTTGCAGTATTTATATTTCCATACCTTTACATCGGTCCGAAATGAATCGCCTGGGCAATAATCAGCATTACCGTACCGGTTCCCATCCAGATAAAGAACAGCTTCCACATGAATTTCATCCATCTGTCGTAAGGAATATTCGCAGCACTGATAATTCCCATCAGGGCTGTGGAGGTCGGAAGCACATAGTTGCAGAATCCGTCTCCGAAGTTGAAAGCAAGCACTGCAGTCTGTCTTGTAATTCCCAGCAGATCCGCAAGCGGTGTCATAATCGGCATAACGGCTGCCGCCTGTCCGCTACCTGATGTAAGGAATACGTTGATAACCGTATTGGCAATCAGCATTGCCGGGGCCTGGAGAACCGCCGGAACCATGTTCAGTCCGCCGGCCAGCGCATGAACAACCGTATCAATAATATTGCCTGATTTCATGATGCTGGAAATTGCGCTTGCCATACCGATGATAAAAGCTGCGCCCAGCATCTTTTTACATCCGGTCAGGAAATCCTTGGAGATTTTGGACGGGCCGAAGCCTGCAATCGCACCTTCCACCACGGCCAGGCCTAAGAAGATAGCGGCCGTCTCTTCCATGTCCCAGTCCATCTTGATACCGCCGTACACAATGGCGACAAGGGCTGCAAAGAAGGCGAACATAATCAATACTTTTCTGAAATCCATGGTGCCGAAGGTTTCAAGGTCGGCATTTTCTTTAAATTCACTGGTCTGATCCAGATCATACATCGGGCTGTATTCCGGATTTTTATGTACCTTCATCGCATAACGGATCAGGTAGATATTGGTCACTACATAGAATACCGCAAAACAGACGAAACGGTATGCGACACCGGAATAAAGCGGAAGCTCCGCAATCTTCTGGGCTACAATCGTCGTGTTGATATTTAACGGGCCTGTGGAAAAACCTACGGCTCCGCCCAGAAGGATGATGGCCGCACCGGTAATGGAATCAAGCCCCATGGCCATTGCCAGCATTACCATAATCGGCGCAAAGGCTATGAACAGGTTCACCCCCTGTGTCGTACAGATAAGGGCAAATACAAGAGTCAGGATCGGTATGAAAATATATAACTTCCCGGAAAATCTCTTCGCAAGCTTTGCAACTATTGCGTGAAGAGCGCCTGTCTCTGTTACCATATGGAACGCTCCGCCGGCAAAAAGGATAACCAGCATCAGATCAATCTTTCCGATAAACGCTTTGACGATAAAAAGCGGAATCAGAAACGGATTCACCGGTGTCCTGTCTACATAGCTAAACTGCGTCGGATCAATTACCTTAATCCCTTCCGCATTTTCAAATCTCACATACTCTCCTGCCGGGATAATCCATGTCAGGACTACTGCCGCAAGAATAATGATACCGATAATGACAAAGGTATGCGGCATTTTAAATGGTTTTTTTGTTTTTTCACTCACGTTTGTATCCCCCTATTTCATCCTCATCTCATCAGCCATCCTGTCGGCAAATTCCTGTTTCACTGCCTTCAGCAGTTCCGGCCGCATCACAAGATCCAGGGCCGCTCCGGCCAGAATCTTCGCACCGTAAGAAATCGCGTCATGTGCTTCTTTGCTCTTCCCGGCATCCACGTAATCCTGTGAATGGGAGGCTGCATCTTCTTTTACAAAGGCAACCCTGATACAGGAACCCGGTACGCGGTGCATGATATTGCCAAAATCAGTGGAGCCTGTCTTCTCTCTGGCGGGACGGATTCTGGGCGCCTCCACCTGAGAGGCATTATCCATCAGAATATCATTCAGCGCCAGGCACGGAATTTTGCTGTCAATTCCCTTTTCCTCAATTATCTCCACTTCCGTCTCCGTCATCATCGCAGCGCCTTTTAACACCTTCTGGAACCGTTCAATCACCGTATCGAGATAATTGCGGCTGTAGGAACGGACATAGAAGCTGGCCTCCGCGACAGCCGGAACAATATTTGCCGGTGTGCCGCCACAGTTCACAATGGTATAGTGCATCTTTACATCGTCCGCAACATGTTCCCGTAAAAATTCCACTCCCTGACAGGCCATAATCAGTCCGTCCAGGGCGCTTCTTCCCTTCTCCGGTTTTACCGCCGCATGGGCGCTTACGCCGTGGAAGACAACCTTGAACCTGGAAAGGGCCAGGCTCTTCACATCCACCTGGGTTGCACCGCTGCCGTGCATCATCAGAGCCACATCCAGCTCTTCAAATGTACATCCGTTTTTCAGCATCATGATTTTGCCGCTGACACTCTCTTCCGCCGGAGTGCCGTATACCGTCACTGTATAATTCCCGTCTGCCTCCGAATTTTTGAGCGCCGCTGCCGCTGCCAGAATGGACGGCCCCTGAAGCTGGTGCCCGCAGGCATGGCCGATTTCAGGAAGCGCGTCATATTCGCAGAGCAGGCCGATGTTTGGGCCGCCGTTCCCATGATGATAGATTGCCCGGAATGCCGTTTCCACCCCCGCTACACCGCGCTCCACTGCAAAACCTTCCTGTTCCAGCCAGTCTGTCAGCAGTGCGAACGCATGGTACTCATTCAGCCCCAGCTCAGGATGGTCGAAAATATCATCAGACATAGCTGCCATCTGTGGGGCAACCGCATCTATGTACCGGAACATTTTCTCTTTTTCCTTCAGCATAAAAATACCTCCTTCAATCTGATACATTCAGTATATCGGACTTTAGAGGTATTTGTATAATTTATAGTTTTTATTATTTGTATTAGGAAAATATATATTCCTTCCCCTGCTCACTGATAAGCTCTATAAAACGCTGCATGTACTCCGGCACAAACATCCCCTGCCGGTAACCGGCCACAAACGCCGTTTTCCTTGGAGATTCACCCATTGTATAGTAATTCACCTTTTTCCGGTACTTCATATTTCCCGCATAGCTTTCCCTGTTAAAGCTGATTCCCAGCCCTTCCGCCGTCATCTGAATGGCCGTCTCAATATTCCGGATCACCTGGATTTTCCCGGGATGTACGCCTGCATCCTTCAGGGCCGCATCGACATCGGCGCGGATGCTCTGGTTGGGATTCTGAAGAATCAGGTTTTCTCCCTCCAGCCAGTTGAGATCCAGGTTTCTGTAGCGGGAACCCTCCACATATACGGCCTTCTCATTGAGCGGATGGATCTGGGGAACGGCAATTAATAGCTCCTCCTCAAACAAAACCTGGTACTCCATATCTTTTCTGACAGAAGCCGAATTCATCAGCACCAGGTCCAGTTCATACCGCTCCAGCATCTGGCTGATCTCCCACATATTGCCCTCCCGGATTACCACCTCAATGCCGGGATATTCGGAGGCAAATTTAAAGAGAACCGGGGGAAGGAGCCATGTTTCACGGCGCAGCTGCACTCCGACCCGTATTTTCCCCCTCTTGTTATCCCGTATCTCAGCCATGGCCTCGTCGAATTCCTTTTTAAGCTCCAGCATCTTTCTGGCTTTTTCCACGTAAAGCTCCCCGGCCGGCGTCAGGACAAACCGTTTGCCCGCCCTCTCAAAAAGCTTCGTGCCAAGCGACTTTTCCAGATTATTGATATAGATACTGAGGGCCGGCTGTGAAATATACAGCCTGTCCGCTGCCTTCGTGATATTGCCGCATTCGGCCAGTACGCATACATAAGTTTGTTCTTTCAGATTCATGCCGCATCTTCCTTTCCCGTTCCGCTTAAATCCCATTATAGCACAGAAGATGTTTTTATAAAACTTATATATTTTTTATTATTATTTTATTTTTTATATAGATATGTCATTCTCAATTACTGCTCCCGCCAGGTTTATATCGGTGACCAGCACATTGATTAACCCGGCACGTACCGCCCCCAGGACGGCCGGCGCTTTATGCCTGCCCAGAGCCGCTCCGATCGAGAATTCCGTTCTGCGGACGGCCGCAAGAGAGGCGCCTGTTACTTTCCGGTTCAGAGGAAAGCAATCCGTATTGCCGTCAGCGTCAAATAAATATCCGCAGCAGCTGCCCGCTGCCTCCCGTTCCCTATCCTCAGGCTCCTGGTATTCCTTCCATATCTTGCTGTTCTTCAGCAGGCTGGAGGTCGCACTGACTCCGCTCAGCAGAACCTTCATCTGTTCCGTCCGCTTCACTGCCTCCCTTATGACCGGCTGTCTCATAAATACTTCGCGGTCTTCCTCGCCGGCAGCGTAGACCGGCATATGAAAAAGGCTGACATCCGCTTGATACAGGCCGGCCACCTTCCAGGCGAGTCTCTGGGTATCAAGCTCCGGATTCATCAAACCGGCGCTTCCCGTCAGCGAGACGATATGAACCGGCAGCATTCTGTCTGCTTCCATTCTGCCGGCTATCGTGGCTATCGTTTTCCCCCAGGCTATTCCCAGCGTCACGCCCGGCTCCAGCAATGATTTTACCAGCCCGGCTCCCGCTTTTCCCAGTCCGGCCAGAGTCTCTTCATGGGTAAGACGGCTGTTATCTATCACCACTGCGTGCTTCATTCCCAGACGTTCCCTCAGCTCCTTCTCCAGTCCGCCGTCCCGCTTCACAGGCGTATGGATTTTGATTTCCACAATTCCCCGGCGGGCTGCCTCCTGAATATACTGCGCCACCTTAAACCGGCTGATTCCGAATCGTTCTCCTATCTCCGTCTGATTTCTTCCTTCCATATAATAAAGCCTAGCCATCTCAGCCATCTGCTCGCTCTGAAATTCCGTATTCATTCTATTCGCTCCTATCCGGTCTTTGCAGCCGTTTTCCGGCAGAAACGGCTGTACCCTAATCCATTTTAACAAATGTGAAATATTTTCACATTTGTTGACTTTGTCTTACCGCCATGTTACCATATTCTTAAAAGAATGGCAAGTACACAAAAAACGCATCCGAAAAGGAAGGTAAAATTTATGGTTAAAGAGCTTCTAACCCCCGGAAAGATAGGGGAAACCACATTAAAAAACCGGGTTATATTTCCCTCGATGTGCAATTACTACTGCGATGACAAGGGGTTCGTAACAGAACAGTTAAAAGAGTATGTCAGAGCCAGGGCCAGGGGAGGTGCGGCTATGATTATTATGCCGGGGAGCCCCCATGGAACGCCGGGCCCGGCCCGGCCCGCGCTGTCCTCCCCCCTATACCTGGACGGCTGGAAAAGCCTGGCAGGTATCTGCCATTCGTACGGATGCAGGCTTTTTGTACAGATACATCCTGCTAATGCCCAGGCAGAACGGGATCCCGCACTGCTGCTGCCGGATAACATGGAAAAGGACTATATTCTCAAATTGACGGAGAGCTACACGCGCTGCGCCCTTGCCGCAAAAGAGGCGGGGCTTGACGGAGTGGAACTGCACGGCGCTCATGCCCATGAAATCGCTCAATTCCTTTCTCCCTATTATAATCACCGGACGGATGAATACGGGGTAGATTATCTGGGACGCAGCAAGCTCTACCGTGATATTGTCTCGTCCATAAAACAAGCCTGCGGCAGGGAATTTCCGGTAATCTGCCGCATCAGCTCCAGTGAACGGATTCCAGGCGGGCAGGGGCGCGGCATTGAGGAAACAGTAAAGATCGCTCCCCTTCTGGAAGCCGCCGGAGCCGATGCCATCCATGTTTCCATCGGAATGCCGCTCTCAGAGCAATATATCTCCGCCCCGATGGATGTACCGGATGCCTTTAACCGCGGGGAAATTGCATGTGTCAAGCACGCCGTCCGGATCCCGGTCATCGCAGTTGGCCGTATCAATTCACCGGAGCTGGCCGAAGAACTCCTGAGAGATGGGACGGCCGATTTTACCGCAGTCGGACGGGGACTGCTGGCTGATCCCGATTTTGTTAATAAGATAACTGCCAAAGAACCCATCTGCCGGTGTCTCGGCTGCAACCAGGGCTGCCGCAAATCCATCACCAAGAAGGCCATCTTCTGTGTACAGAACCCATTTACGGGCAGGGAAGCGTCTCTCCATCCCACATACGAGGAAGGGCTTGAAAACAGGCGGATTCTGATAATCGGAGCCGGCCCTGCCGGGCTTGAAGCCGCCAGGATTTTCGCCATGCGCGGCGCCCGTCCGGTTATCTGGGAAAAGGAACACATTCCGGGCGGCCTGATCAACCTCGCCAAGCAGCCTCCTCATAAAGATGCGATGGAACGAATCATTTCCTTCCGCCTGGAAATGCTGCAAAAGGCAGGTATTCCTATTCTTCTGAATCAGGAGGCAGCCCCGGAAAATATATCGGAGTTTCATCCAGATCTCATTATTCTGGCCTGCGGCAGTTCTCCTTCCGTTCCGCAGATTCCCGGACTCTGCCTTCCGGACGGACAGCCAAAAGAGAACATTTATCCTGCGGACCGTCTCTTCCGGGACCCGGCGCTCCGGGTGAAACTCCAAACAGACGGACTTCCCGTTGCCGTTCTCGGCGGAGGCCTGATCGGTACGGAAGCAGCCGAGACTCTCTCTTTGCTTGGCCTTCCTGTCACCGTTTTTGAGCTTGGCTCTGAAATTGCAAAGGATTTGAATAAAAACCGGCGCTATTTTGTCATGGAACGTCTAAGGATGGGACGGGTCAGCCTGTTAACCGGTGTACGGGTTACAAATGTCTGCCTGCCCCGCGTCACCTGCCGGAAAGACGGGAAGGAGCTGGACTTCGACGGTTTTGGTACGATACTTTATGCACTGGGAAGACAAAATTTAAGCTCCCGCCGTTTAGAGGAAAACTTAAAAAAAGCCGTCCCGGATGTCCCAATACTCTCCATAGGAGATGCGAGACAGCCGGGAATGGCTATGGACGCGATTGCAGACGCCGCCTTGACGGCCGCAAACTTTCATTTTTAAATTTAACAGAAAGTGCAGGAAACGGCATTTTTTGCCGTTTCTGTGCATCGCGGAGCGTGTTACTGTTCGCGGAGCTGCGCTTTTTCAGCAGGGCCGTGAATAGTAACGCTTTCTGTCAGCTTATCGCTTCGGAACCAATATTATAACTCCACTCTCCATCTGAATACACTGCCGTTATATCAGACAGGTAATAGGCTCCCGTACCGCTTCTGTACTTTTTGGCATTACACTTAACCGTATCGCCCTCAGAAGAAATCTCCTCGATCGTAACCAGGAGCCCGTTTTCAATTCCTTTCTCCCGATCCAGAATCCCGGCTTCTGCCAGTTCCTCTGCCGTCGCCTGTGAGCCGAAAACACCGAAACTGCTTCCGCCCATATAGGCAAGCCCCTCTTTCTCTGCCGCCGTCAGGGAAGAAACACCGGTAAAATCAAAGTAGCATTCCCCGATCCCGTCATTTAAACCGGAATCCTTCTTGGCCAGCTCTTTGATAATCTGCTGGTAAAGGAGCAGTTCCCTGCTGCCGGTCCGGCCCGTCAGCCTCAATCTGTCATAAGAAAACTGCCCCGGATAGCTCTCCTGTACCATCCCGTTCCATGTAAGCTCCACGATCATGCCCGGTTCCAAATCCGACACCTGAATCGCATTCCCTTCTTCATCCTCCAGCACCGGGCCATGGCCTGCAGTATAAAGTCCGTATGCCGTATCGACGGCGCTTACCAGAAGGTATTTCTCCTTCACCTCGAGAATTTCAAACTGCCTGCCGTTCTGGGAATATGACGGCCCGTCCGCATCCCCGTTCTCCGGCTCAGTCTCTCCATCCCCGCTTACCGTCTGCGTTTCATTCTGTACTCCGGCCGCCGTACCGGCCGTTTCATTCACCGTACCTCCGGCCGCCCCGCTGCTGCCGCAGCCGTACAGAAATACCATACAGCCTAACAGGATGCAGCCCAGGCTTTTTCTCACTGACGAACTTATCATAATTATCCTCCTCACATCGTTATCTAAGTACCCACATTATACCAGAGACAGCGCGGGGATGTATTACCTTTCATTTAATGTTTTATTACAACCTTTTGACCCTGGTATCATGTCATGATGTTGGGGTCAAAAGGTCTTTTGCCCCCTTTGATACCGGATTGCCCCGCACTTAACGCGGGAGACATTCAGCGGCCGCAGGCCGGCGGACGGGCGATACCTTTGGCCTTGAGTCTTTCGTCCCGGCGAAAACCTGACCTTGGGGCGGAGGGGAAGATAAAGGCTACGGATGCCGCCTAAATCCATCGCTGATTAGCGAGGTCCTGTCGAGCTGTCGAGTAGATATGCCCCTTACGTGGCATACCCCTCACAGAATCCGGACGTGCGGATTTCCCGCGTCCGGCTCTTTATAAGGTTCATTGTTCGTCAGTTCAAGCGTATATACTCACATAGATTTTAGGTTTCGCCAATGGGTGCTGCTTCATCATTTCCCTGAACCCTTCCCATGTATAACTTTTCTTCTGACTCCTCCGGTTCAGCCACTTGTACAGCGTCTTTTCTACCTCCCGGTAGAACAGGCCGATACTCCGACTGTTATCGGTCAGTCCATAGTAATGGTAGTATCCAACTAATATCTCATTCAGCTTCTTCACCTGCACGGAAATTTCCTTATGACGCTCCTTTTTGATTTGCGCATGGATTTCCCTGCTTTTCTTTTGCAGCTTCTTTCTACTGGTTTTCCTCTTCACCCGGAACTTTCCGTTCCTGCTTTCTGAAACGTAGTGTGTAAAGCCCAGAAAGTCAAAGGTTCCCGTCTTCTTTCCCTCACGCTCTGCTCTTTCTTTTGCAAAGCGGCCAAATTCTATCAGACGGCTCTTTTCTTCTTCCAGGCTCAGCCCGAAGTGCTCCATTCTATGTTTCAAGCGGCTATAGAATTCTTCTGCCTCCTCTTTATATTGGAAACAGGCTACAAAATCATCGGCATATACGATTAGACCACAGTATCCCCGCATCTTCGGCTTAACTTTTTCTTCAAACCACCATAACAGTACATAATGCATATAGATATTTGCCAGGATGGGCGAACACACACTTCCCTGGCCGGAACCCTCCGGACTTTCCTGATACCCATAATCCTCCATGATTCCCGCTTTCAGCGTCCTTCTTATCAGACGCGTGATGTTCGGGTCTTTGATTCTTGATTCCACAAATCTTTCTATCCATTTATGGTCCAGATGATTAAAGAAACCCTGGATATCCGCATCCAGCACATAGTTCGTTTTTTCTCTTTCCAGCATCTGATTTAGCTTCCTCAGCGCCTGATGGCAGCTTCGGCCTGGTCGGAATCCCATCATGTTGTCATAAAACTGCGGTTCAAACACAGCCTCCAGTATTTCTCTCAGTCCCTCCTGTACCAGCTTATCCTCGTAGCAGTAGATGCTGATTGGCCTGGTCTTTCCGTTTTCTTTAGGTATCTCTACCTTTCTGGCCGGCTTTGGCTTATATGCCTTTCTTTTCAGGCTTTCCACCAGTCTGGCCAGATTTTCTTCCAGATTCTTTTCGTAGTCTTCTTTCGTTATTCCGTCGATTCCTGCCGCTTTCTTTCCATCCATTTGTTCGTGGCACCTTTTCAGCATTTCCTTATTAATCAGATGCCCGACGGATGTGAATACCAACTCCGGTTGTTCGCTTGATAACTGCGATATTCTCTCCAATTTCGTTTCCATCATAGGTCTACCTCTGTGTATAGTTGATGTTTCCTCTTTGATATTGCCTTATATGGCAGGGCTTTGAGGATTGATGCCCTCTCTCGGCTTCCCTCCGGCGGCATTACCCGCTTTCTCCGGTACTATCCGGCCATCCGACTGCCTGCCCCCCTTTTGCCTTCCTCGCGTCCGGCATACCCATGCGAACACACTTCCCACGGGAGGGGACAGGCTCTCCCCAGTTGACGTGATATCATTGTGTAACGTGGCTGGCTCTCAGACACCGCGGCAGTGTGTGAAATCTCACCATTGCGATAAACCCACCTGTTGCCTTCCGCTATGCTAAAAGCGTCGGCCTGCCGGACCTGCATCGATTTCGGTACTCTATCACTTTCAGCCCTGTTACCTGACTGTCTACGCTTAGAAGGCAGCATTACTGCTACCGACTCAAGACTCGCTACCGGTGGTGTGGTTAGCACCTTTCCGGACAGGATTTCCACCTGTTAAATATCACGCCCTTTCTGGGCGCACTAGCATTCCGATGCGCGCTCCAAAGAGTTCAAACGGTCCCCGCAGCAATTCATTCCGGCCGGATTCCCCCCTCACGACAGCCTCCAATCGGGGACGGAAGACTCAGCCAGCCCCCTCACCACACCGGACATGGTCCGTTCCGGACGCGTCCTCCTAACCTCAGTTAAATCTCCATCTTTCATCCCCCTCTCAAGTATGGTAAAATAATAAAGTGAAATTTTACATGAAAAGGACTTACTTATATGATTACAATAGAGATAAACCACTTTGATCTGCGGCAAATCGCCGGGTCCGGCCAGTGTTTCCGCATGAACTGCCTGGAACCGGGACTGTATTCGGCCGTGAGCAGGGGCCGGTATTTGGAAATCTCACAGGAAGGGCAGCAGTTTCATTTTCATTGCCCTGATGAGGATTATCCGTTCTGGCACCATTACTTTGATTTGAATACCGATTACGGTGCTTTCCTGTCTTCTGTCAAAAAGCGCGACCACTATCTTCAGAACGCTGCCAATGCAGGCAGCGGTATCCGTATTCTGAACCAGGATGCCTGGGAAATGATTATTACTTTCATTATCTCCCAGCAGAGGACTATACCAAAAATACGGGAGGCAGTGGAGAACTTAAGCCGTCTGTACGGCGAAGAAAAGCATTGTACTTTTCCCGGCGGGAAAACCGTTGTATATTTTTCCTTTCCTACTCCGGCCCAATTAAAAAAGGCCTCCTTAGAAGACCTTCAGTCATTAAAGCTGGGCTACCGGGCCCGCTATATCCACCGTATCTGCCTCGATGCTGATAACGGTACACTGGATTTGAACCGGCTTTCCGCCATGGGCTACCGGGATGCCATGGAATATCTATCAGGTTTTTACGGCATTGGAACAAAGGTAGCCAACTGTATCTGCCTATTCGGACTTCATCACATCGAGGCCTTCCCTGTCGATACCTGGATACAGCAGATACTGACAAACCATTACTACCGTAAAAAATACGATGCGCTGCCTAAAAGCCGCCTGTATGAGACAATGGTGCAGGAGAATTTCGGGAAATACAAAGGCTATGCCGGAGTAATGCAGCAATACATATTCTATTATGAAAGGACTGTTTTACACGGCAGAAGCTCCTGAGCCGGGAACTTATCACAGGTTCAGCAGAACCAGGGCCGCAAGAATCAGGCCGCACCCATACACCTGGCGTCTGGTCATCTTATCCTTTAAAAGCAGTACGCTCACAAAGCTGACAATCAGGATGGTTCCCACGCTGAAACAGGGATAAACAAGGTAAGCAGGGAGTCTGGTGACGGCCGCCAGAAGCAGGGAAGTGGAAAAATAATTGGGAATCCCCACAAAAATTCCGCTGATAAAATCTGCCGCACTCATTTTTCTGTTTACACTGAACCGTTCCCTCATCATCGGAATCAGGCTGAGAACCAGTGCCGTCAGGAAGGTGTAAAATAAAAACAGGGCGTCAAACCGTCGTTCTCCGATACGTTCAAACACCTTTGCCATCCCGTCGCCCATTCCGCTGAATAAGAACAACACAAGGAGGAGCATTTTTGAAGATGCCCCTCCCTTTCCTTTTTCCAGGTTGATCACTAAAATAGCGGCTGCCACCAGCAGCATTCCGGCTGTCTGGAGGAGCGTGGGTCTCTCGTTCAGGAACAGAACGCTGGCTGCCACAGGCAGCATAATCCCCAGCTTGGCAAAAGCCGAAGATAACACTGCTCCATTCTTTTTAATACTGTACTGCAAAAGCAAAAGCATTCCCAAAAAGAACACTCCGTTAATTATACCGGCCAGTACCGCAGTCATCATGGCGGACTCTGCACCAGCCTCCGCTCCCGCCCGGAACAGATTCGTCAGGGACGGTAAAATCCGCTTTTCCGGCAGCAGTATATACGCTATAAACGTACATGTCACATAATTTCCCGTCAAAATTGCATATTTATTGCTGCTGTATCCCTCGCTCAGGCGCAGCGCAACGGCCATCGAAGCGCTGCAGAGAGCTGCCAGTATCAGGTAAATCATTTATAATAAATCTCCTGTCTCTCTGAATCTTCTGTAATGACGGCTCTGTTTTGCGTCCTCAAGGGTCCTCATCATTTCGGGGATATCTTCATTAAGCGTTCCCGCCAGAACGACATAATTTGACGCATGGTTCGTACGGAATACCGTTCCCGGTGAATCCACATTTTCCAGGAAAATTTTCATCTCATCCATAATTTCATCGGCCGTAATCCGCTCGAAACGGCCCTCCACCACGTCTTCGTACATCGGTGTTCCCTCATACAGGCGCAGGGTCAGAAAAGAGGCATATTCCGGGTTCATCTCCGTGATCAGCTTTGCACAGGAAAGAGCATGCTCTTTAACCTTTTTCCTTCCGCCAAGCCCGGATATCAGCGTTACCGAGGTTGCAATGCCGCACCGTTTTAATTTCTGTCCGGCTGCGATTACTTCCCCTGCGGTGACTCCCTTGTGGATGTATTCAAGGATTTCATCATCTCCTGTCTCCGCTCCCACATAGACAATCCCCAGGCCTGCCTCTTTTAACAGGCGCAGCTCTTCTTCCGATTTTCTGAGTATATCCTGGGCAGTCCCGTAGGCGGCCACTCTCGTCACCCTCGGGAACAGTTCTTTAACCGCCGCCAGAATCGTCAGCAGATCCTCTGTTTTCATAATCAGGGCATCACCGTCCGCCAGGAATACCTTCTGGACGTAGGCTGCATAGGCGTCGTGGGCCTCCTGTAAATCAGCCATGATTTCTTCCATCTTACGCACCCTGAATTGTTTATCCTTATACATATTGCAGAATGTGCAGGTATTATGCGCACACCCTATCGTCACCTGAACGATCAGGCTCCTGGCCTCGCTGGGGGGTCTGTATACAACGCCTTCATATTTCATTCTATCTTCACTCCTTATTCATATTCAACCCGGATTCTGCCGGCAGCCATGCAGGAAAATCCTTTCCTGCTTTCAGGCTCAGCGAATTGTGGTCTTTCTTCGTATCCTTCAGTATTGCGCTTAAGCGGTCAAACCATTTGCTTGTTCCCAGATAACGTTCCCAGTAAAAATAAGTCCGGCTGCTCTTTATCCTGGCAGCATTGATTGGTTTTCCCGAGCAGTACGCGCTGTTTAAATCGCCGTAAAGCTGCGCCATCTCCCGCTTTCTTTCATCCGGTATTGATTCCAGCCCTTTAAATGTCTGGTTACTGATAATATCCACGAGGAACTGGCTGCTGTACTCTTTAAAATTCAGCAGATTGGGATCTTCTTCCTGATAACGCTCTGCCCATCCCGATATATCCACCTCTTTTGTATGATAACGGAAACTGCCGTCATTTGTCCAGTTAATTATTCCATACTGGCAGGGAGGAATCGCAAGCGATGACGACACTATTTCATAGATTCCGTACTCCCCTTCCTCCAATGGTCCCCTGACATTCTTCTTGATCCTCTGAAGATGAAGATGCCCGCTTATGTATACAGGTAAATGGTATTCTTCCAGCAAATCGATCACTTCCCTGTTGTTTTCCAGCGTACATTCTTCCGGATAAAGCGTACTTTCCTTCAAGAGATTGTGATGCGCCACAGGAATCACCATGGCCCCGGCCTCTTTGGCTTCCTCAAGCTGTCTCTCCATCCAGGCCAGCGTCTCTTTTTTTATTCTGCCTCCGGTCTCGTGTACAGGCTCATAAATGCAGGAGTCCAGCATCATAATCCAATAATGTTCATCCAGCCTGTACAGGTAGCTCAGGGAGTCTTCATCCCTGGAAGATGCCTGATCATAGCCAAATTCATGGTAAATTTCATAAAATTCACTTGGGGTCGTACCCTTCGCCTCTTCCTTCTTATTATCGAAGTAGGAGGCGGCCCAGGGATGGTTGATATCATGGTTTCCCGGAATTACGAGAACGGGGATTCCGGCATCCTGTACCTGTTTCAGCTTCTTTGCCAGTTCCTGGTGGTTTACCTTCTCACCATTCTGGGAGATATCTCCGCTCAGGATCAGGACCGACGGTTTTTTCATCATGACCTCTTCCAGAAAAGCGTCGGCAATCACATCGAGATAAGGCACCACCGTCCCGTCGTTCCATTCCGTATAAGTATCCAGTGACTCTCTGAAATCCGTCATTTTAGGGGACTGGTAATGTAAATCCGAAGCCACAATCATTGTAGGAGGGACATATGGCTTCTCTTCCTCTGCAGGCTCACTCTCTTCCGTTACCGAACGGGACGGCCGTTTTGCTTTCTGTATTTTTGCGCCATCCAAAGCAGCGTCTCCTCCGCTGTCCTCATCAGGTTTCGAAACGTCTTGGGCCGCGCTGCTCTCCTTCGGATTTTCTTTTTCTTTCGTCTGCTCCTCACTGCTTTCATATGTAGATTCTCCCGCGCCCTTTTTACTGAAATCGGGAATAAAACGTACAACCAGTGCAATCACCGCAAAAAGCAGTAAAATCTCTGCCGCATAAACAAGCAGAGACATTTTACGGTTACTTTCAGCAGCCGGCATGCGCGGCGAAACGTGACGCGCCGTGCCGCCGGATGTTTTGGGGCGTTTTTTACGCGAAGCTCCCGGGGTGCGCGGCGCCACACTGTGATTTTTATTATTGCCGGGCTGCGCATGTGTTACGATCCGCCAGACTGCGGCTTTGAGCCGGGCTAGGAACCGCAGCATGTTTCTCCATCTTCTCATTCTATATCAAGTCCTCTTATCAGCTGCTTAAACGTCGTTTACTCCGGAGAGTTTAAAGCTCTGCCGTCCTTTGCAAAGCATTAAACAATTGTTTTTCCCTGTCCTCAAACAGGAGGTTTTTATTGTATTCATAATAACGCTCACATCTGTTTTCTCTCAAAAAGTTCACACTGTAATAATTTGTATTCAGCTCCGTCACAAAAATGACCATCTCCTGGCCCGCCGAAAAGGCCGCTTCCATAAAATCAAATCCGTGCTCCAGCATCCTCAGGGCTTCCTCAGACAAGCTTTCATATTCACTTACCTCTGCCGCGAAAAGCTCCCTGGCCTTCAAAAAACCATCTTGCAGGGAGGACAAAGGTTCTTTCTCCATTGCCAGAGCGTAATCCTCCAGTTTTTCCGACACGTCCCGCATCAGATATTCTTCTTTTTTCCCTGTCAATCCGGCTTTCCGCTTCTTTTCCAGACGGCTGTTCATCCTGGCCGCAAGCTCTTTTAACAGGCCGGCAGGGTCTGCGCCGTCCGGATTCTCTGTCCGGGGCGCCTCTGTTGTCATCTGCCTGAATTTCTCCAGCTCTTCCTTCATAAGTCCCAGATACTGCTCTTTCATCCAAATCTCCCGGAACTTTCCGTTCAGATGGGCTAAAATCAGGCTGAGAACGCTGAATCGTTCATCAAAGGATGCGGCCGCCACGCGGCGAATCATCTCCCCGTCCGGCTTTCCGGACAGAATCCGCTCTATCTGATAATCTGTCTTATATTTCCCGTAAAGCTCCAGATAGTTGGCAAAATCCTTTGCGATACCCGGATGTTCAATATACTGATATATCACGTCCCTGTCAACCGTTTTTCCCAGTTTTTCATATATTTCCAGAAAACGGGCGAGATCCTCCCACCCTCGGGGCGTGGCAAACCGCTTCCCATCCACAGTCGTTTCAATTTTATAAAAATGCTCCGGCCTCGCTTCCAGGTATGCCGTCACGGCAGGATGGATATCGGTCATGACCGCATATTCCTTCCAGACTGCATAATCGGCTTCCACATCAATTTTTTTAATTCTGTCCAGCGTTGCAATATCAAATTCCCTGACGGATTTGTTATATTCCGGCGGATTTCCGGCCGTCACAATAATCCAGCCGCCAGGAATCCGGTGGCTGCCAAAAGTCTTGTTCTGTAAAAACTGCAGCATCATCGGTGCCAGCGTCTCCGAGACACAGTTGATTTCATCAATAAAAAGAATCCCTTCCCGAAGTCCCGTCTCCTCCATCTTGTCATAGATGGCTGCAACGATCTCGCTCATGGTATATTCCGTCACGGAACACGGCCGTCCTCCGTATTCTTTCTCCACAATATAAGGAAGACCGATGGCGCTCTGCCTCGTATGGTGGGTAATCGTATAGGATACCAGCCCAACCTGGCATTCTCTCGCAATCTGTTCCATGATTTGGGTTTTACCGATTCCGGGAGGGCCCATCAGAAGAACCGGCCTCTGCCTGACAGCCGGAAGCACGTATTCCCCATGCCCATCTTTTAAAAGATATGCTTCTATGCAGTTTTTAATTTCTTCCTTAGCCCTCTTGATATTCATCTCTGTTTCACCTGTTCATCCTGATTACCAACGGTTTGTCTTCCCTGTCATCTCTTCCACTTCCAGCCGGATGACCGTCGTTTTTTCCACAGCTTTTATACCGAACTCAAATTCCGTCTTATTCTTATCATAATGGCGCATAATAGCTGTCAGAGCTTCTGTCTTTTCCTCCGTACCCTCTACTACAAAAGCTCTTCCTGTGCCGCAGACGCTTTCATACAGCATTGTCGAAGCGCAGGCCGGTTCTTTCAAGACAAGCTCTTCTGTCGCATACATGGAAAACGCGACTCTGTTATCCTCCCTCAGTCTCTCAAATTTTATTCCTTCCCCGGCCCCGTGGAAATAAAGCACAGTTTTTCCATCTGCTGCCTTTTCACCAAAATTTAAAGGGATCACATAAGGGAATGCACCGCCGGCAAATGCAAGACTGCATACGCTGCATTTCTTCACCATTGCTAAAATCCGTTCCTGCTCCACAACCGCTCTGTCATTTCTCCTCATCCCGTTCTCCTCCTTCTCTTCCAATTCTGCTAAACCGCGCCTGTGCCGCCGTTATCAAGCTCCTCCGGGCCGAGAATCAGCTTCATCGCCCAGGAGGGAACGTCCGCGTCACTGTAGTCATCTCTCATAAATACAAATACGGTATCATATGACGGCATCTTTACGGGAAACATCCCATATCCGTCCGTAAAATAGATAAGTCCCTTAAGACCGGTAAAGGCCTTTTTCTGAATCAGGGAATCCACATACTGAAATGCCGGCCTGAAATCTGTCCCGCCGCCTCCCAGTATCTCCATGTGTTCCATATAATCCGCCAGCTCCTCCGCCGAAGAGATGATATGATCGCTTTGTATCTTTTCATCACATTGTATCACATGTATGTTCATCTTTGTAAAAAAACTTTCCGCTTCACTGAGGACAGTATACGTCTGTTCCAGGAAACGCCTTACCAGTTCCTCCGAACAGGACATGGAGGTGTCGATCACCACGGCAAATTCCTCTATCTTCTTTACCTCCTTTGTCTCAAGAGGCTCGATCAGGGGCATATTCCCGTAAGTCCGCAGTCCGTAATCATAATATATATAATCAAACGCGTCCGTGTCAATCTGTACCGTTTCCCGCATAACGGAAAATTTTCTCAGAAACTCTCTGTAATCATACTGTTCCCTGTTTTCTATCCTGACCTGCCTGGACAGTTCTCCCGCCTCGTCCGATGCCTTTTTGGAAAATGTCTCCATCTCCGTCTCCATCGTCTCACGCATTCCGTCCCATTTGTTTTTCCGGTCCGATGCCATCCGGGGCCTGTCATTCTCATCCGTCCAATAAGAATGGTTATCCGCATAAAATTCGGCCATAAGCGCAAGATACCGCCCCTCCGGAAGTTTTTCCTCCTGGAGGCAGCGGTAAATACTCTGGGCATTCATTACCCCGTTCTTTTCTTTCAGGCGCAGATAACATTCTCTTCTGGCAGGGGTCTGGGGACGGTGAAGGCATTTCATATCCATGGAATCGATCAGATATTCCACGGCGATGTCACATGCCAGATTCCACAGTCCTTCTTCCCTCTTGCCTCTTGTATCCATATGGACAAATACACAGTGCAGGACCGAGTGAAAGTACAGCCGGTTCACAAGGACGCGGCCGGACATAAACCTGCCGGCCAGAAAGTCAGGCTGGTAAGTGTAATGATAACCGTCTGTCCCTGCCCCCTCTGCGGTAAAATCAGGTACGAAATTCAAGGAGCTTAAGGCTGCATCCATAAAACGCAGGTTCAGATACAGCTCGTTTCTGGCATTCAACAGTATTTCACGGCAGACAGAAACCAGTTTCTCCGCCTTTTCCTGCTCACAGGCTGCCGGTGTTTTTCGCTCCATATCTCTTCTCCTGACTTTTCTTCTCCTGATTTTCTTTCTCTCTGGCCTCCCTTACTTTCTGAAACCCTTCATCTCCTACCGCCACGCGGATAAACTCCTCCATGGTCTTGGTCAGGTATTTATTCCGTTTCTTATAAAAATAAACCTGCCGTACGGCCAGTGATTCTTCCATCTTATAGTAACACAGCGGAACCTCATAGGACAGGCTTTCAACCAGGGCATCCGGGATAAATGTCGCTCCGATTCCCTTTCCGGCCATATTGAAGGCTGATACCACCTGATCCGGCTTCAGTGTTATGTTCGGCGTATAGTTCTGGCGGCTGCACATCTTGACGCCGCGTTTATAGATGCTGTTTTCCTCTTTTACGAAAATAAACGGCGTGTTCTTGAGAAGAGGCAGAGGCAGAGCCGGGAAATCATCGTCTCTGTGAAGCCGGTTCCTGATGTCGGCCGAAGTAAGCTGATACTCCTTCAGTTCCTTATTGATTTCAAACTCTTTCGGAACAGCCAGGATAATCCGCTCCGTGTTATAATAATACTTCTCATAATTCTTATCATCCAGCTCAGAATTGTCGATAATCAAGTCAAGCTCCTCACCCATCAGCTTATCCGTAAGCTGGGAGGTGGTTCCTTCAATCAGCTCGATTTTAATCTGGGGATATTTTCTCGAAAACTCTCCGAGGATTCCCGGCAATATAAAGGAGGTAAAAAATATGGTTCCGCCGATGGACAATTTCCCGGTCAGAAGCCCGTTTAAATTATTTAATTGATTAATGGTATTCTGTTCCAGTGCAAAAAGCTTCTCAATGGCGTCAATATAGACCTCTCCGCTGGGCGTCAGCCCGATTGGCGAGGTACTTCTGTCAAATATCGGACTTCCAATCTTTTTCTCCACCTTCTTAATCGCCGTACTCAGGGCCGGCTGTGTGATATACAGCTTCTGCGCCGCTTTTGAAAAACTTTTTTCTTCGTAAACAGCATATACGTATTCCTTACCGTCAAACATCGTTCCTCCTGTTTTACCGTTCTTTTCCTGTTACTTTACCGGTTGACGTAACCTGCAAAAAACTGCAGACTGCGATGCCCATCCTTTATAATAAAAAATTAATAACTATTATTTTGTTATATAAATTTGATTATATACGAACCATGTTATATAATCAAGCTAAAGAAAACAATTGAATTATTTTTTTCGGCTTTATAACTCAAACCTTTTCCTCTCCGGAGGATAGGCCCGGTAAGACGCATCCATCAGAAAGCTTGTGACTTCCGTACATTCTGCCTGGTTTGAGGCTTCAATCAGTTTAGCAAAGCCGGTTTTCCCCAAAGCCGGTTTCTTTATATCGGAATATTCCTCGCGAGCACGCACTGCATAACCCTCGTTCCCCAAACAACCCGCAGCTGCGTGCTCAACCTTTATCATTTTTTCCCCACACGGCGTAAATTCACCGACAAACCATCTCCAGTCCTCCATGCTGTCATTTTTCAGGAGACAGGCAGCGGCTTCTACAGGATGCTGCACCAGATATTCACGATACGTCACGCTGGCTTCCTGTGAAAGCTCCAGAGGATACCGCAGACGGCCGAGAGCCAGGACTGCCGCCTGCTGCGGGGATTCCTGGGCTCTGGCATGGATAAAAAGACTGTCATATTCCCTGAACTTAAATTCCGTTCCTTCAAATGCATAGCGGTAGCGGTGACCGCAGCCATGAACATGAGTTTCCAGGATTCTGGCCGGCGTATTCTCCACAGCCTCCTCATAAAAAACGGGAAACAAAAGCTGCGCCCTGCCGGTGCATTTCAGTTCCCCATCCCCGCTCTTCTCATACTGCCGGTAAAAAACCGTCAGCGATTCATTCAGCTCTGCCAAAACCTCTTTCAGGCAAGAGCGCTCCCCTTTAATCACACCGATTGTCAGCTCATCGATTTGACGGCAGCCGTTAAAAGCTCCGGCGCCAATATCTACGGCTGTGGAGAACATGGCAAGCTTTTTAAGGCTGTAGCAGTTATAAAATGCATACCTGCCGATTTTCTTTATTGTAGACGGAAGGCATATCTCCCGGACGCGGGAACCGCAGGCCGCCGTGTTTTCATCTGCGCAGCGTTCCTCCGAAGTGCCGTTCTCCGTCCATATTTTCCCCTCCGGCTTGTGCCGCATATCCTCTGAGAATATATAGTCTCCCAGCTCCGTCACCTTTTTTCCGTTAATAGACTCAGGGAGTACAATCCGGCCGTACTCCCCATAGCATCTTAGTATTGTTACAGAATCTCCGTTTTCTTTATATAGGCATTTGAGTCCCATTCTCATAATCTCCGTTCCAGAAAATCGATTATACCCTTCAGGCAGGAAATCAGCTCATAAAGCCCCGGCTTTACCGTCCATATCAAAGAGTACTGCTCTTACCTTCTCCATGCTCCCGTCCTCCGTCCAGAACCCATTCCTTCAGTTCATTCCCGTCGTAGTGAAGCTTCAGCGAAAAAAAGTCTTCCCTCTCAAGCAGGAGCCGGTGAAAAATTTTATCTCCCTCCCAGAGGTTCAGCTTGAACACATCTTCTTTTTTGACCCATTCAAGCGTACCCTCGTCACACGCTTTTAGCTCTCCCGTAAATCCGTCGGCAGTGAAAAGGCAGATATACTCCATCGGCCATCCCTCGGCAATAAAGGTCAGGATCCCCCTGAACTTCCAGGAGGTCAGCGTCAGCCCCGTCTCTTCCTTCACTTCCCGGAGCAGGCATTCCTCCGGGCTTTCATTTTTCTCAAAATGGCCGCCCACGCCGATCCATTTATCCTTATTTACATCCTTGTCCTTTTTCACACGGTGCAGCATCAGATAGCTGCCGTCCTTTTCTATATAGCAGAGCGTTGTCAGCTCTGATTTTTTCCTGTCCTGCATAAACTATGCCTTCCTCTTTTCTGAATTGCCTGTCCGCCGGTTCACGGGCGTCAATAGTGAATCGTCAGGTGAGAAAAATCTTTCGCATCATCCTCGAGTATATTCCTCAGAAAATCGCTCAGATCACTCACGTAATCAATTGAAGTCCAGTATTCATACGCTTTTTCGTTCTGTACCGAATCGGCAATCTCAAACATCCTCCCACCGTAGTAGTATACGCAGAGTTTCGCATAAAATCTGGCCATTTCATCAATTTTTTCATCACTGAAAAACAGTCTGCGCTCCATCGTATGCTTTCTGAGATCCAGAACTGCATTCCTGTATGTAACCTGGTTTAAAAACCGCTCACTGAAGGTCCTAAAATCAGCCAAATCGCGGTTTTTATATGAATTTCTTTTTGCCCATCCGTCTACATCCGCCGATTTAGCATTGTACTCAATATCTCCGCTGTTCCAGATTTTCAAAACTCCGTAATGACAGGGGGCCATCACCAGGGAGCCTGTAACAATCTCGCTGATTCCGTTATCTTCATCTTCTTTATAATGCTGCAGATGGAGATGACCGCTCAGATGAAGCCGGACATCGTAATCGTACAGCATACGGATCATTTCCTCGTTGTGTTCGATGGTGCAGTCGTCATAGAACTCCCTGCTGACCCCGCTCTGATCCAGAAGATTGTGGTGGGATACCGTGATAACCTGGGCGCCTTCCTCCCAGGCCGACTCAAGCTGTTTTTCCATCCAGTCATAGGTCTCCCCGCGAATCATGCCCCCAACGCGGTTGACCGGATCATACTGGCAGGAATCCAGCATTAAAAGCCAGTAATAATCGTCCAGCTTGTAAAGATAGCTCAGCGATGCGGGATCCCGGCTGTCGGCCGCCACATACCCAAAATCCGAGTAGATTTGGGCAAATTCGTCCGCCGTTATGCTATCGGTCTTTACAGTACCGTCCGAAGTAAACTTCCGCGCATACGGATTGTTGATATCGTGGTTTCCGGGAATTACTGCCACCTCTATTCCATTTTCGCTCAGAGTCTCCAGCTTTTGCGCCAGTTCCTCATGGCTTTGCTTTTCTCCGTTCATTGTCAAATCTCCGGTGAGGATGACCAGATCCGGTTTCTGTTCCACTACATCATCGATAAAGGCATCCAGAATCTCCCAGCCGTACTGAAGTACACGGCCGTCCCCGGATTCAACGGAAGACATAAAGCTCTGGCACCTGTTTCCCGCCAGCTCCTCCGCCAGATAATGGATATCCGTTGCCACAATAATCTTTTGCTGAACGAAAGTATCCGGGTCGTCGGGCAATGTCTCCCTCGTCTCCTCCGTACTCTCCGGCTGCGTTTCCTTTCCTCCGGGCCGGCTGCCGGATGGGGCTTCTTCCCTGCTGCTTTCAGGGATAATTTCCTGCGTCTCCTGACTAACCGGTTCCGTCAGACCTTCGCTTCCCGGCTGTTCAGAAGGAACATCCGAAGTCTGAGATGCACATCCCGCCGTCCCCATCATACACAGGGCAGCTAAAACTGCCGCCCACTTCCTGTACCTTTTCATCCGACTTTCTCCTTCTCATGTATGATGCGGCCCTCTCCGAAACCATTGTTGCTGTTTGTAAACCGTAACAAACCATTTCCTACAGTACATAACTGTGATCAACCTCTATCACCGCATAATAATTATCCCATTTCTGGCTTATCCGTTTCCGTATTTCATCTGTGACCTCTTTATCCGACAGCTTCAGGGCAAACGGTATTACCACATCGAATATCAGATTTGTATGGGTCGGTCCCTTCACCATTCTGAAATCATGGATGCTCAAGTCCTCATGGATATCTTTGCAGAGTTCCGCAACGCTTCGCCTGGTTATGTTAACCTCCTCATCGTCGGTTGCGATAGGATCCATATGAATGACCGCGTCGCAGCCCAGTTTGTCTTTCAGCTCCTTCTCAGCCTGGTCTATGACATCATGAAGTTCAAATATATTGCCGTCCCCCGGCACCTCCCCGTGAAGCGATATCATCAGTCTTCCGGGACCGTAATCATGAACAACCAGATCATGGATTCCCACAATCTCCTGGTGGGACAGAGTGATGTCCCGTATCTGGCTTATCAGTTCCTCCTCCGGCGGCTGGCCCAGCAGCGGACTTAAGGTATCCTTCGCTGCGCTGTACCCGGCATAGAGGATAAACAGAGCGACCATTGCGCCGCACCATCCGTCCACATTCAATCCGGTAAATTTAAGAACCAGCATCGCCAGAAGCACAACCGAGGTTGCCACCGCATCGCTCAGGCTGTCTATGGCCGTGGCCTTCATGGCGGCTGAATCAATCTGTTTTCCCACGAATCGGTTATAACTGCACATATAAAGCTTCACGCACACGGAAACCGCCAGTATCGCGATCGACATCATGCTCATATCCACCGGTGACGGGGAGATAATCTTGGAAACCGAAGACTTTGCCAGTTCCACCCCCATCAGGATAATCGCCGCCGATACGGCAAGCCCCGATATGTATTCAATCCTTCCGTGTCCAAACGGATGCTCGGCATCCGGCTTCATCCCCGCGAACTTGAAACCTATCAGAGTAATGAGGGAAGACCCGGCATCCGACAGATTGTTAAATGCATCAGCCATAATTGCAATGGAACCGCTCAAAACACCGGCCAGATATTTTCCGGCAAACAGGCAGATATTAAGGCCGATCCCCACCGAGCTGCACAGAGTGCCGTACATTCGCCTCACGGCAGGGTCTTTCACATTATCAGAATTTTTTATTAACCGCTTTATTAAAAATTTTATCATTATTCATCCTCATCTGTTTTAATTCGTAACGGTTCAGTCAGCATGGACTGTTACTCTAATTCACATGCCCCTGCTTATTTTTAGTATAGGAAACGTCAATTTTTTTGTCGTTTACTATAAATACATATCGGCTCTCATCAGACAGCTCCGGCATATAGGAAAATCCCAGCCTGTCGAATTGTTTAACCGTCTCAAATCCCATGGCATTCTGCTCAGCAAGGAAACGCACCATCTCTCCCCTCGCCATCTTCGCTTCCGTAGCCTTTACCTTGACCTTACCGTCTGTAAGCGTACCAAATATACAAGTAACAAACTCGTCCCCCGGTTTCAGCCACGGTTCCACCGCCTTGCTGTATTCTTTTGAAGCAAGATTTAAAACTTTGCACCGCCTCCCGGATTCCCCGTCAGGCCGGTACAGCTCTCTGTATATTGCATCCTTCCAATAACCGTACAAATCCCCGGCTCCTCCCGCCGCCAGCCTGGCCTGCATCTCAAGCCTGTATGGAACAACCGCATCGTCCGCTCTCAGGATTCCGTAAAAGCCGCTCAGAATCCGCAGATGTCTTCCTATGTACCGCCACTGTTCTTCTGAAAACAGATGGGGAGCCATATATTGATACTGGATCCCAACATATGAAAGTGCGGCGGGTGTCAGGTTTCTGGTCAGATCCATGTCCCGGTAGCGAAGGTAATTTTCATGGGTAATGGAATCATTTGCCGAAAAAAGCTTTTTCAATTCCTGCTCTGAATAGGACTGCAGCTTTTCTTTCAGCACCTGCGTCCTGTCCAAAAAAACAGGCATGTTTTTCCAGGGCAGATAATCCGTCCTGACCTGCATCTTTTTGGCAGGGGATATAATAATACGAAGCTCCGCCGCCAGAGCCTCCTTCTTGTTTTTTGTCATCTTTTTAATTGCCGCCTCCCGTTTCATGGCTTCCTCTTTCGTATTCCAGGCCTCAAAGTAGGCAAGGGCAACCGGCCGCCTGCTCTTCGTATATTTAGCGCCTTTCCCTGAATTATGCATCTTTATCCGCTGTTCCAGATGGTTTGTCCATCCGCAGTAAAGCGAATCATCCGCACAGCGCAGAAGATATGTGTAATTCATCCTCTTCCTCCAGACGGGGTATGTAAACGGTAACAACACCTTGCAATGTGCCGTTACCGCCCAAAGCTCCGGGGCGCCTGACGGCACTTCCACAAAGCTTCGTATCTATCTAAAGCATCGGCCGGATGCGCTGTAGCCAGTTACGAATCACAAAAACTGCCCTGTAACTGTTGCCTTCCTCTGCTTTGGCTATAATCTATTATATGGATTTTCTCCGGAAATGCAACTTTCATTCCGGCATTTTTTTCCGGCTGTCAAAATAAGGAAAGCTGTCAATGCCATCCAGTATGTCGGAAAACTCGTCCCTGGGGGCCAGTTCGATATACTGCTTCAGTATCTGCCTTTCCTTCTTTTTATAGCGTCCGTAAAAAATATCGTAGAGGTTGTGGCCTCTCATATGGATCTTGAACAGCTCCATATGCTGCTTCAGGTCGTCCTCCGAATCGGGTTCGTGTCCCAGCGCCTGGACAAATTTTTTTCCTGAACGGAGCCGTCCGAGATATTCTGTCCATTTCTGCCACAGAATATGATAAAAATCTTCTTCTGATTTCACAATCCCAAGCTTTGTCATAATCTCCGGATTTAGGAAATAATTTTCAAAAGAATAATATTTCAGAATTAAAACATTCTTACGTGTCACGCGCGGCAGTCCGTCCACATCCCTCAGATTCTGTTCGTCATAGTAACGGCACAGCCCGCCGGCCAGTTCCTCCGGATCTTTTCCGTCACCGTCCCGTATCATCAGGAACTGGTCCTTTAAATAGACCTGGTTCATATATTTTAAGTTGGCGTACGTCTTTATATTCGTACAGCTGTTGGTAGTTATAATGGCGATCCTGGAAAGGGTGCCGTCACTGTCATGGACCTCGGAATAGTATTTTTCCAGGAGAAGCGGAAGGCGGCTCTTATCCTGCTTTCCCTCCACGATGAATACAAAATCGACGTTCATGGCATCGGCTGCCCCATATCCCAAATCATCGAGAATTTCTCCGATATCCGTATTTCTCCTGATAATGGAGTAATATTCATCATCCAATACTACCTGCCGGATCTGACGGTTGGTGAAGTTCAAAAGAAGCTGGGGGGAGTGGGTGCTGAACAGAACCTGATTCTTCTTGGACAGCCGGTACAAAATCTCGCTGGATACCTTCTGAAGCTGCGGGTGGAGAAACAACTCCGGATACTCCACAATGACAATGCTCGGCATCCTGTTCTCTCCCTCAATATATGTTTCCAGCAGGGACAGCATGTAGATACTCCGCATACCTTTTCCCATATGCTCCACCGTATCCACCTCTTTGCGTTCGCTGTTATAAGTCTTCACCTCAATCTGAAACATCTGATCGATATCACAGCGCAGTTCATAGAGGATATCGTCATATCCCCCGTTTTTATGAAAATTGTCATTGATGCGTCCCACAAGATCGCCCATATTTGACTGATACAGCTTATATTCCAGAAGCTTTCGTGTCTCCGCCGCATCCAGTTCCTCCGGCTTTTTCTGGTTGATCAGTCCGATACACTGAAAGCAGTGTCTGCACTCTTTAGCCGCATCAAAGAGACAGCGGCCGGAGCGCAGCTGGTTCATAATCCGGTTATCATGGAAAAGCAGCAGATCATTCTGAAAGGCCTGAAGCTCCCTTGCCGTATTAATATAATGCAGTCTTGGAAGCACTTCCCTGATGCAGGGGTTATCTTTCTTTATCCCGTCCGTATAGCGGACCGTCCCCTCATAATTGGCCGTATAGGTAAATTCCAGCAAATCTCCCTTACAGGACGGAAGCTTCCGGTAGAAATCATTTTCCCAGATTTCATACCGTTTATACCGGCTCACTATTCCGGCCCGGTGCATCATTCTCCGATCCTCCGGCGTAATCTCAAGAGTCACCTCGATTTCCACATTCTGCTTTGCTTCATTAAAATCGGCTTTCGTAAGCTCCTCCACTCCTGATACAACCCGGATTGCATCAAGGACCGAGGTTTTACCCGTATTATTCTTTCCCACCAGAATCAGAGCGTTTTCGATATCACAAATCTCCATATCACGTATCACTTTGTAATTTCTGATTCTGAGACGTACAAGCTGCATGGTTTGCCTCCTTTCGGCCGTTTAATGCAAAATTTCCTATATTTTAACATATTGTAAATAGACTTTCCATAGTAATTGGAGATTTAGTTAAGCAGGTGAGGACGCCGCCGGTACGGCCAGCGGACGGGGTGGTGGGGTGTGTATATGAGTCTTTCGTCCCGGGGGAGATTGTCGTGGTTTGGGGCTGCGGGCGAAGATAAAGTCTGCGGAGCACACTCCCGCTCTGTGAAATGCATCGCGCTGCTAAGCTCGACAGGACCTCGCTAATCAGCGATGGATTTCAACGGCATCCGCAGACTTTATCTTCCCCTCCGCCCCAAGGCCAGGTTTTCGCCGGGACGAAAGACTCAAGGCCAAGGGTATCGCCCGTCCGCCGGCCTGCGGCCGCTGAATGTCTCACGCGTTAAGTGCGGGAGACTGTCTGAAAACCAGGAGTGATTAGACGCATTTGAAGCTGGCTGCGCAGCATCCGCTTCGAAAAATTCAACCTATTGATAATTGTATAAAGCATGCATTTATAAAGACTTTCCGCTCTGTTCATAGTATAATACGTATAAAAATATATAGGATGGTGATCAAATGCCTTATATTCGTACGGTAGATCGGGAGCAGTTGATGATGTGTTCGCTGGATTCTTTTGTAGCACCTGAGAGTATCGCAAGAGTGATTGATGCTTTTGTTGAAGGGCTGGAACCCCAAAAAATAGGAATTGCAAAAAGAAAAGCCGCTATTGAGGGGAGGCCGTCCTATCCCTGGCGATGCATGATAAAGCTGTATCTTTATGGGAGCCGGAAGAAAATCCGATCCTCCCGGAACCTGGCCGAGGCATGCAGGCTTAATGTAGAGGTGAAATGGCTGATGGAGGGATTGGAGCCGGATTTCAGAACCATTTCCGATTTCCGTAAAGAAAACATCGACTGCATGAAAAAAATATTTCATGAGTTTAACAGGCGGATTTCAAAATTTCTGGAAAAGGGATTTGTGTCCGTGGATGGAAGTAAATTTCAGGCAGTGAATTCCAAGGATAATAACTTTACCGCCAATAAGTTGGATGACCGGATTCGCTGGTTGAACCAGCACACGGATGAATATCTGCGCCAGCTTGCCGAACTGGATGAAAAAGAAGACCAGGAAGAGCCGTCGGGCCAACTGACCCGGGAGGAACTGGAGAAAAGACTGAAGGAGGCTCACAACCGCCTGGAATATTACCAGCGGTACCGTGCTTATATGGAAGAAAACGGCTTATCCCAGCTCTCTCTGACCGATCCGGATGCAAGGCTTATGAAAAGTAAAAACGGTTTTCAGGTAGCTTACAATGTCCAGACCGCGGTCGATTCCGAAACACATTTAATCGAAGATTATATTGTAACCAATCAGATCACAGACCATGGACTGCTTGGAGCAACGGTATGCGCAATAAAAGAAGCGGCAGCCGGAGCCGTCGTGGAGGCAGTGGCAGATAAAGGATACCATGAAGTAAACGATATGGCGGACTGCCTGGAAAAAGGGATTATACCAAATGTAATCCTTCCGTCCGGTCAGGATACCTATGAGCTGGAGATCCGGTATGAAGAGGCCGGGGAAGAGCCGGATACGGAGGCCGGAGCGGAAGGGATAAAGAGAAGCCTGCGGTCAGGGAACATCCCGAAAGAATACGAAGGAATCATAGAAAAGGCAGCCATAGTAGAAAAAAAGGTGTTTGTAAAAGAAGCGGGCATTGAACCAGCCGGCGCCCTCTATGACAACGGGGAAGAAATGAAAAAGCATGCACAGGAAGGCTATTTTGTGAGAGACCGGAAGAGAAATCTTGTATACTGTCCGGCGGGAGAAATCCTGAGGCAGAAATGTGTCAAGAGAAACGGGACCATCCGGTATGCAAACAAGAGTGCCTGTAAGCACTGTAAGAAACGGAACGGGTGTTATAAAGGGAAAAACGAGGGGAAAGAAATCGATTTTAGCAAAGATACACGTGAAAAGCCCTGTCAGGATTGGCTGAAATCAGATGGGAAGGATGCGGAGAAAGAGAAGCAGGTAAAAACCGGCCATTATGAGCTTAAAAAAGTGGTGAGGATAACATTTCGTCCGGACAGGAAAAAAATGAGCCAGCGAAAAAATCTGTCAGAGCATCCATTTGGAACGATAAAGAGATGGATGGACGCAGGCTACTATCTGCTCCGAGGGAAGCAGAAGGTAGCCGGTGAAACTGCGCTCATGTGTCTGGGATATAACCTGGAGAGAGCAAAGAATCTGTTGGGATTTGCCAGATTAATGGAAGCCATGACATAAAACGAAGGTGTTTTATTAAAAATGATAGGAAAGGACCAGGACCCTTTTCAATGTAAAACATAAAAATCTAATAAAATAAAATAAAAAACGTGTTTTCGGACGGTCTGGCGGGGGCGGACCTTGTCGCGGCCACTCAGCGCTTCCGTGTGCGGGAAATACGAAGTGGCCGCGACAGGGCCCTCTCCATTTAAGGTTGGAGACAATCAGCGCCCGGAACGGACCATGTCCGGTGCCGCGA
>ERZ791934.282-NODE-282-length-73117-cov-9.382716_pt1 | contig 73117 bp, 61 predicted proteins | sample MGYA00510125_ERZ791934 | MGnify/ENA primary metagenome ERZ791934 (study PRJEB30046, sample SAMN00993240) | human gut metagenome | study: EMG produced TPA metagenomics assembly of the A metagenome-wide association study of gut microbiota in type 2... | reverse complement strand
CCTTGCTGAGCCGCCTCCTGTAGGGAGTAGCTGTGGGAGGAGGACAAAACCGGGCAACGGCAGAGGGGTTCAGGGACATGGACGGCAACACTCTCTTTTTTTATCTGCTGCCTCCCATGTATTCCTATTTGAATTAGTAGTTAGAATATGTTAAGATAAAAACAATGATTACCTGAAACAGGTGTGCATTTTGTGTGCACCATAGAAAGGAACCTTATTCATATGAAGAAAGCTTTGATTATAGGAGGCGGCCCTGCCGGTCTGACCGCAGCCTATGAATTGTTAAAGGGCTCCAAAGCAAAAAATCCCCCGGAGGAGATCGAAGTCATTGTTTTTGAAGAAAGTGATTTGCTGGGAGGGATTTCCAAGACAGTAAACTATAACGGCAACCGTATGGATATGGGCGGCCATCGTTTCTTTTCCAAAGACCCGAAGGTTAACGCCTGGTGGCTTGAAATGCTTCCTCCCCAGGGGGCTCCCGCCTATGATGATATTATTCTGAAACGTACACCCCCTCTCGCCGCAGGCGGGCCGGATCCGGAAAAAACGGACCGGGTGATGCTCACCAGGAATAGGGTATCGCGTATTTATTTTGATAAGAAGTTTTTTGATTATCCGATTTCCCTGAAATGGGAAACCTTTAAAAATATGGGGTTCATTACCACCCTTCAGGCCGGCTTCAGTTATCTGGCCTCCGTGCTTCACAAAAGGCAGGAAGATTCCCTGGAAGATTTTTATATCAACCGGTTCGGCAGGAAACTGTATTCCATGTTTTTTGAAAAGTATACGGAAAATCTGTGGGGACGCAGTCCCAGGGAAATCGCTCCTGACTGGGGCGCCCAGCGCGCCAAAGGCCTTTCTGTCATGGCGATAGTCATGGATATGTTCAAGAAAATCCTCCCCGGCGGGAAAAAGGGCCATGTGGAGACTTCTTTAATTGAAGAATTCAGTTATCCTAAATTAGGGCCGGGTGAGCTGTGGGATGTAACCGGTGAGGAAATCATTAAAAACGGAGGGCAGATCCTCCGTGGCTGCCAGGTTACCAAACTGCACAAGGATGAGAATAACCATATCACCTCCCTGACTTATATTAAGGAAGGGAAGGAATATTCCATGGAAGGCGATATCTTTATTTCTTCCATGCCCATTAAGGATCTGGTGGGAGGAATGAACGATGTCCCCGAAAAAGAAGCCGCCATCGCCGCCGGCCTTCCTTACAGGGATTATATGACTCTGGGGGTTCTGGTACCCAGACTGAATCTGGTCAATAAGACTAAGATAAAAACCATTTCCAACATCGTTCCGGATGATTGGATTTATGTGCATGACAGGACCGTTCAGATGGGACGTTTCCAGATTTATAATAACTGGTCCCCTTATATGGTGAAGGATCTGGAAAACACGGTCTGGGTAGGGTTGGAATATTTCTGTGATGAGGGAGATTCCCTGTGGAGAATGACGGAAAAGGAATTTTCTGATTTCGCCGTGAAGGAAATGGTGAAGATGGGTCTGATTGACGATGTCAGCCAGGTAATCGACACCCATATGGAAAAGGTTAAAAAAGCGTATCCGGCTTATTTTGATACCTATAAGGATATTGATCAGCTCCGGGCTTTCCTTGATACCATCGATAATCTGTATTGTGTGGGCCGCAACGGCCAGCACCGTTATAACAATATCGACCATTCCATGGTCACTTCCTTTGAAACCGTCCATAACATCCTGAATCAGGTGAGGGACAGAAGCAATATCTGGAATGTAAATACCGATAAGGAATATCTGGAATCCACTGCGGAACAGAACTGATAAATATAAAAAGGATCCGGCTTTTCACGGCCGGATCCTTTTACATTTACTATTAATTTTTATGCTTTTGCTGTTTCAGCACATCATTAACGATTTCCATGCGAAGCCCCGCATCTATAAAATCACAGTGCTTGCAGAAGGGATAATTCTGCCTTCCGTCCTTTACCGCATTTCTCAGCTTCTGATAAGCCGGGCTGTTCCAGGCATCCTTCAGGGGCATTTTCGTCAAATCACCCACATCCGTCACCTCAAAATTATCACAGCAGCAGATCCCCAGCTTCCCGCCGGGAGTGATCCACATATCCGTATACGGCATGAGACAGGTTTCCTTGATCACCTTTTCCGTCGCGGCCTTATTGGGCGCGCTTCCGGCACGGTTGGTCAATACCTCCTTCAGATACCGCATCTGAATCAGGATATCCACATCCTTAAATTCTTCCGGATGGGCTTTTACATATTCATAAATCACCTTGATATTGTCATGCAGCTTCATATCCAGGCAGTAATTGTTGATGATGAGCTGATTTACGTAGGGGACAATGGTTTTCACCTTTTCCACATCCAGAAGCAGTCCGTTGGTGGACATGAAAATAAAGCTCTCCGGCAGCTGTTCCCTCGCATATTTATGGAATTCCACAATCCTGGTATCCAGCCAGGGCTCGTTATTTCCGTATAAGGTAAGATGCCCCTTGTAGCCCCAGTCTCTGAGCTGGTCGATTATGCTGTAATACAGGCTCTCTTCCATTCTGGCATAAGGCCGCTTTTCCGCATTCTTATTGGCCGTACAGAATTCACAGGTACTGTTGCAGCGGTTGATGGTTTCCAGGTTTACCACATTGGGATGAGGCACCGGATCGCTGTTCATAAAATATTCAATATAATCCTTCTGTGATTTTCCCCTTGTCATAAACTGAAAGGTAAGATACCCTTCGCTGGACAGCTTTGGAAAATATTTTCTCATATTCCATCCGAATTTACCGGCGAAATTATGGATTCTGATTGGCATTGTATATAATCTCCTTCTCTTACAGTAGGTTCCATCCTTACTGTTAACCCGTTAACAGCACTTAACATCATATCATCACCGGTCTTTGTTGTCAATTCCGGCGCTCACCTGTACACGGCTGACCGCCCACTTCGTTACTGTCCACTCCGTGACAAGTAACCTGCGGTTTCACCCGTTTCATATACGTATATGGTATAGGGGGATTCTTCCTGGGTATATACTCCCTTCAGCGTGAATCCCAGCTCGCTGTCATTGCTGATCTTAAATCTGGAAAAAAGGTATTTCCCTCCCAGTTTACGGAACATGTCTCCGTCAATATAGAGCCTGTCATCAGACACATTCATGGTCCTTACCGCATTCCATGTATTTTCCCCGGAGCCGGAAAACAGGTAAGCCCTCGCTCCCCAGTCCCAGAAGTAAACATCCCATTCCTCCACCCGCTGCGTGGCGGGGGCTATCATGGCGCCGAAGTTTTCTTTATATTCCTGAGGGTAAAAACCGAGATAGCCATCCAGGGTAGCAATCCCGTTATAGGAGAGAACGGCGGGATGCATCCCGTAAGCGGCGCTGTATTCCCCGTTATAACCGATGTCCTCCTTAATCTGCCCGAACAGGTCTTCCGAATAAAATTCCCTGTAATTCAGGCTTTCCACCGGCACCTTTTTGATCAGATGATATGCATTGTAATAACAGGTATAATAAAAATCATTGTACACAGCCGGGGTGAGCACCACCGTCACCAGCGCCAGGAAGGCAAGCAGATTGCCAATCCACTTTTTCTTTTTATCGTACAGATATTTAATAATTAAAAACAGTGCCGCATACCAGAGAAAAGGATTAAAAAATACGGTCCGGTTGAACTGGAAGCCCTTAAGCGGCGGAACCAGCGTTTCAAACAGCCCCCGGAAGCCGCCCCAGTAATAAAACCCGTAAATCAGGCAGTTCCCCACAATGAAATAAATCACAAGGCAAAAGCTGTCCGTCAGGATCTTGCCCGGCTTTTTTTCCCGTAAAAAACAGATAATCCGAAACGCCAGAAAAAGCAGGCACAGAGGAAGTACAAACCTGGTATGGGAGGGCTGGGCATGAAAAATTGCCTGATAGAATACATCCCATATGGTTGATGCGATCTGTCCGGCGGTAAAATTGTCCTCCGCCATAGTGGAGCGCATGGTAACCACAGGGGAAAACAGCATTTCTCCAAACAGCCTGTACTCAAACAGGATATAACCGGCAGAAAGGATAAAAAGAGCCGCAGCAAGCCGCCAGCATACCGCCTGCTTCCAGCTGCAGGAGCCCGTTTCCTTTTTCTGTCTGCGGTAATCCCTCACCGCCAGGATGATGATGGCCAGAACCAGATAAGCAAGAATAAAAAAGCCGAAATAAGAGAAATAAGAAAGCAGCGGATACAGGAAAAGGAACAGATAATCCCACCGGCTCTCCCCTCTGTAAATGCGCCGGAGCAGCAGTATGGCAAGGGGGATTGAGGCGAATGCAATCCCATACGCAGGGAACAGCGGCAGAAGCCCATATATCAGCCCTGTGATGACCGCGGCCGGTTCATACTTTTTATATTCTTCCCGGTAAATATCCTTTGCCAGCAGGATAACGGAACCCGCGGCGATGAGTATTTTCAGGAAATAACCGCACATATAGGCGGCAAAAGGAGGAAGACAGTAAAAAAGGATATTGTAGAGGGAGAACTCGGAACTAAGATAGTCCCGGGAAATCCCTCCCAATATGGGTACCGTAACACCATGTCCGAAAAAGGCATTCCAGTGCTTCATCGCCTGGAAATGCCCCATAAATAAATCCAGATTGTCGTGAGTGGCAATATAGCTTCCTTCTCCGAAAAAAAGGAATACGGCCGCCTCTCCCAGCACCACGGCTGCAAAAAGCAGCCAGTACCAATTTGACGTCAACATCCTGCAGATTTTCTTCATTTTAATTCTCCATTGCCGTATTTCTTCCTGTCTCCAGGTATTTTTCCACAAATACATTTTCCGGCACCGGCCTGCCGAACAGATAGCCCTGTATAAAATCCGGCCCCAGTCTCTGCAGCTTTACCAGCTCCTCTTCCGTTTCCACACCCTCAAGGCATACTCCAAGGCCGATGCTGTGGGCCATTTCAATGATATGCCCCAGCAGTGTATAATCATATTCGCTTTCCATCGCCCGTATCCCAAAGGAACGGTCAATCTTAATCATATCCGCACGCAGATCCTTTAAATACCGCAGGTTGGAATAGCCGGTTCCAAAATCATCAATAGCCAGCCTCATTTTCTGCGACTGGATTTCCTCCATGGCCTGCCGGAACGCCAAATCCGTTTCAATATAGCCGCTCTCCGTGATTTCCAGCATAATGTTCTCCGGACATACTTCAAGCATCCCCAGATGAACCCTGAGCTCCTCAAGCACATCCGTCTTTTTCAGCTGTACATAAGACAGGTTTATATTAATATGGAAGGAAGAGATATATTTTTTTAATCTGCAGCAGCATTCCACCGCTTCCTTCATCACATGGGAACCCATGGGTATGATCAGGCCGCTGTCTTCCATGACCGGAATGAATACACCGGGGGACATGCTGCCATATTTGCTGCTGTTCCATCGAAGAAGGGCCTCCGCCCCTTTTATTTCGTAGCTTTTGGCATCCACAATGGGCTGATAATACAGAGTGAAGCCTTCATAATTATTAAATATGGATTTGCGCAGCTCTTCTTTGATTTCCAGTCTGCTCACATAAGCATCATAATCGTTTTTGCTGAATTCCACCAGGCCGTTCTTCCCACGCCGTTTGGCCTCGCTCATGGCAAACTCCAGATACTTCACCAACTCCCCATATGTCCCTGAGGGATAAGGCGCCGCCAGAAGCCCTGCGGAAACCGTATAAAAATTACGGTAGTCCTCTTCTTCTATGTGACGGAAAATATTTTCCCTTATATTTTCATACAGCCCGCGAACCCTCTCCGCCGATATATCATTCTGACAGAACAGCACAAATTCATCCGCCACCAACCGGTAAAGCATCATGCCCGGCTCCATACATTCCCTGATGATGCCTGTCAGTTCCCGCAGCAGTGAATTTCCGGTGTCTATTCCATATTTTTCATTTATTTCCCTGAAATCATCCACACCGATCAGCATCAGAAAACCATTGCCGTCTTCCTTCAGCAGCATTCGTTCCGCATCCAGCGCCAGCCTGCTTTCCCCATACAATCCCGTGAGCCGATCTCTTTTTTCTTCTTTTCCGACCTCTGTAATACTTCCTACAAGAAGACGGACATTTCCTTCTTTTCCGCGGACAACCGTCCCCCTGCAATGAATCCAGATTATCTCCATATCTCTGCCATACCAGCGGTATTCCATGTCATGGAAGCTTTTTTTCCCGTCCTTAAGCAGCTCCAGCTCCTTCTGCAGCACCGGATAATCCTCTTCCACCACTACTTCCCTTAGATCCGTAGAAACCGGACAAATATAGTCCGTAGACAAATGAAAGCGCTGTACCGCCCTGTTACATATGGAATAGCTGTCTTCCATAAAATCCAGTATATAAAAATAATCATCACTTGTCTGATTCAATGCCTGAAATACTTCTGTTATTTGTTGATTATCCATAGCGGACAACAGGACTTTATTTTCCATTCTTTTATCCCTATACTTTCTTTGGGCGCCAACTCTCCATTGCATTACTTCCATATTACAAACACCTGGCAGGTATGTCAACTCTTTCCCTGTCAGCATACCAAAGAGTTCCCTTTAAACGTTAAAATAGTTACACCGTATTAATATTGTAACTATTTTTATTGTTATTTTCAACAAAATATGATATTCTGAAAGTTATAATTCTATTATGTTGAGATTAACCGTTTCAGCGGGAAAGGAGCGACTTTCATATGAAATACGAATATACATATGCGGAATTAAAGAATGAAATGTCTGTATTAGAAAACACCTTTTCCATCGTGCGTCTTGTGGATCCGATTATCTGCAGGGTAGTTCATGTAACCCTTCAAAACGATAAACTGATTTTTTCTCCGACCTCCCCCTGCTATCAGGTATGGAACCGGTCACAGCAATGCGCAAACTGTATTTCCGCACGCACTCTCAGGTCCGGACAGGCCTGCACCAAATTCGAATGTATAGAAAATCAGGTATTTCAGATTATATGCAGATATATTCTGTTGGAAAATACAAAGCTTATTCTGGAGATGGGGACTGACATTACAGCCTTCGTCCTTGACAGCAGAAAGACAAAGGAAGAAATACAAGAAGGAATCCGTGATCTGAACCATAAAATGGTGACGGATCCTGTTACACAAGCCTACCGGCCGCATTATATCGAAGAACATCTTCTCCACACGGCAATGAACACGGGAAATAATCCCTATTCCTTTCACCTGGCCCTCATCGGTATTGACGGCCTGGAGGAAATACGCAAAAATTCCGGTCATCTGGCCTGCGACGGTATCCTGCGTGCCGCCGCGGACTCCATCCGGAAATATCTTCCCGGAGAGGATACCGGCGCTTTTCTGGCGCTTTATAATGAAGATACCTTTTTGTTTGCAGCGGGAAGCGATACCCACGAAGAGCTGAAGGAAAAGCTGCTGAAGGTTATCCACAATGCCCCTGCCGTTCCCATACTTTTCGGAGAAAAGCCTTTATCCCTGCAGCTTTGTGCCGGGCTTATCACCTGCACCTCTCCGGATCTGATACAGAAGGACAGGCTTATAAACACCCTGGACTCCCTCCGGGAAAAAGCAGGACAGCTGCCTCTCCGGCTTGCGGATCGTATCATTCGTCCGGCGCAGGATCAGATCATGTAATTCATGCTTTCCATCCGTTTTGCATGTTTCTCGGCCAAATCGGCGATAGTTACGTTATCTACCACGCCGTTTATAGCATCAGCCAGCTGTTTCCATACCTCCACGGTTTCGCAGGTATCATAGCGAAGGCAGTCAACCTCTCCCCCGCAGCTGTCAAGGCAGGGGACGGGATTGAGTGACCCTTCCGTCAGCCGGAGTATCTGGCCTACCGTATATTCCGCCGGATCCCTGGAGAGCCGGTAGCCGCCCTGTGCTCCGCGCGTGCTTTTAACAAAGCCGGCCTTGTTCAGGATAGCTATGATCTGTTCCAGGTATTTTTCTGAAATTCCCTGCCGGTCGGCTATCTGTTTTACTTTAATATATTCTCCGGTGTTGTTCACAGCCAAATCCAGCATGACCCGTACCGCATATCTTCCTTTGGTTGAAATTCTCATGGCACTCATTTTTTACCTCGTTTATCTTTTCATGGGGCTTTGTTTGTATCTATACCATACCAGTATGAATACTATAAGTCAAGTCTAAGTGGGTGGGGGATCGTCCCGTCCTTATGCCTGCCAGCCGGGGCCGGGGTGCTTTTGGTTTTTCCGGCAAAAACATGGGCTTATAGGGCACGCTTTCGCTCGGATAAACACGCAGCGGTACTAAGGTTGCAAAGGACGCAACCTAAGGACCGGCGTGTTTATGACGGCCCTTACAGCTCCATGTGTTTGCCGGAAAAACCGAAAGCACCCCGGCCCCGGCTGGCAGGCATAAGGACGGGACTCGCGTAGGTAGTGAAAAAAAGGGGAGAGAGGGAATTGGAATGTGTATAAATTAAAAAGGAAAGGGCCTGTGTTTCTCCGGAGGGATGGACACAGGCCTTGGAAAAAATTTTGATATTTATACTTATTAGCCTTCGTAGGGTACTACGGAGCCCTGGTAGGTGTCGTTGATGAATTTTTTGATTTCTTCGGATTTGAGGACTTCTACGAGGGCTTTGATGCCTTCGTTGTTTTCGTTGCCTTCTTTTACGGCGATGACGTTTACGTATTTTTTGACGGCGTCGGAGTCGGAGGTCTCTGTTGCGAGGGCATCGGTGGATGCGTTGAGGCCGGCTTCGAGGGCGTAGTTTCCGTTGATTACGGCAAAGTCAAAATCGGGGAGGCTTCTGGGGATTTGTTCTGCTGCGAGTTCCACGAATTTGATTTTGTGGGGGTTTTCTTTGATGTCGTTTACGGTTGCGGTGATGCCTGCGCCGTCATTGAGGGTGATCAGGCCCTGTTCCTGTAATAAGAGGAGGGCTCTGGCTTCGTTGGTGGTGTCGTTGGGTACGGCGATTTCCGCACCGTCGGTGATGGCTGAGAGGTCAGTCTGTTTTCCGGGGTATACTCCGAGGGGTTCGTAGTGGATGTCTCCGGCATCTACGAGGTGTGTGCCTTTTTCTTCGTTATAGCTTTCCATGTAGGTGATGTGCTGGAAGTAATTGGCATCCATGTCGCCGCTTTCCACTACTTCATTGGGCTGTACGTAATCGGTGAATTCGGTTACTTTTAATTCCCATCCTTTTGCTGCCATGAGGGGAACTGCCGCTTCCAGGATTTCCGCATGGGGTACGCTGGTTGCCGCTACGGTAACGGTTCCTTTGGATTCCACTTCTGTTTCGGCTGCCTGTGTGGATGCGCTTTCTGAGGAAGCTTCTTCGCTTTCAGGGGCCTGGCTGGCTGTTGTTTCCGCAGCAGGTTCTGATGCTCCTTCGGGCTGGGCGGACGTTCCTGTGCTTGAAGAGCCGCAGGCGGTAAGTAAACCGGCTGTCAGGACAGCCGCAAGTGCTAATGATAATGCTTTCTTTTTCATAATGTCTCCTCCATTCATGAAATATCATAGACCATGTATCTGTATAGTAAGTCCGTGGTGTTTGGGCACGGGCGCATGGCTCGTATAAATAAATATGCTTTTTTGGGGCGTTATCCGGTGATCCTTTTGTCCAGTTTTCTGGAAAGCCTCATGCAGATGGCCTGCATGATCTGAACCAGGGCCACGAGCAGGATAACTGTTACTATCATGATATCCAGCTGGTACCGGTTGTAGCCGTATCGGATCGCTATGTCTCCCAGGCCGCCTCCGCCTACGGCGCCGGCCATGGCGGAATATCCAAGGATAGTTCCGAGGGCGATAGCGAGTCCGCTGAGCAGGGAAGAACGGGCTTCGAGAAGCATGACTTTCATCACTATGGTAGGGATTCCTGCTCCCATGCTTTGGGCGGCTTCTATTACTCCCTTATCTACCTCAAGCAGTGAGGATTCCACCAGTCTGGCGATGAAGGGGGCTGCCGCCAGGGTAAGGGGGACAATGGTTGCGCTGGGGCCGTAGCTTTTTCCGACGATGGCACGGGTGAGGGGTATTACCAGGATAAGGAGTATCAGGAAGGGGATGCTGCGCATCACATTAACCAGAACATCCAGGATACGGTTCACGGCTTTATTGGGCTTGAGCCCTTCCTTTCCGGTTACCACCAGGGCGACTCCCGCCGGAAGGCCGATCACGTAGGCCATGAGCGTGGATACCAGGGTCATATATATGGTGGCAAAGGTGCCTTCCACAATCATCATAATCGTTGCACTATTCCACATAATCGTCCAACTCCTCCACCGCAAGATTCCTGTCCTTCAGGTATTGTATCATTTTTTCGGCAATCTGCTCATCCTCCGGCAGCTGCAGGACCATCTGTCCTCTGGCAGTGCCGCCCACATCCTGGGTGTCCGCAAGTAAAATATTCACCGATGCCCTGCATTCCAGGACCATGTTGGCAATCACTGGTTCGAAAGAGGAATTTTCAGTAAATACTATGCGGATGCAGCGTTTGCTCTTCATCAGGGAATACTTTCTTTCCCCGCGGAAAACCAGCTTCTTTGCCGCCTTTGATTTGGGGCTTGAGAAAACCTCTTCCACCGTGCCGGTTTCCGCCAGTTCTCCCTGCTCTATAATAGCCACATGGCTGCATATTTCCTGAACCACTCCCATCTCATGGGTGATGATGACAATGGTTATTCCATATTTTTGGTTGATTTCTTTAAGAAGCGCCAGGATGGAACGTGTGGTGGTGGGATCCAGCGCGCTTGTTGCTTCGTCGCATAGCAGGATTTTGGGATCCATGGCCAGGGAACGGGCAATGGCCACACGCTGCTTCTGTCCGCCGGACAGCTGCGCCGGATAGGCATTGGCCTTTTCCTCCAGATCCACGATTTTCAAAATGCCCAGCGCTTTCTCCCTGGCTTCTTTTTTCTTCATTCCCAGGATTTCCAGGGAAAAACATACGTTATCCAGGACCGTCCGCTGCATCAGCAGATTGAAATGCTGGAATATCATGGCCACGCTGTTGCGGACCTTCCTCAGCTCCTTATCACTGCAGGAGGACAAATCCTGTCCCTCTATCAGCACGGTGCCTTCGGTAGGCTTTTCCAGGAAATTCAGGCAGCGTACCAGAGTACTTTTTCCTGCGCCGGACATACCGATAATTCCGTAGATATCCCCTCTGTTGATTTCCAGGCTGATACCCTTGAGGGCTTCCACCCTGCTGTCCTTCATTTCAAATGATTTGGTTACATTATTGATTTGTATGATAGGCAGTCCCATTTTTCCAGGCCCTTTCACTTTCGCTTCTGTTTTGTTATAATGTCCGTAATCGGCGGACATGTGTTCATAAAAACAGGCCGTCGGCTTCTATCCTGCCGGCTCACTGTAATGCTGTACAGCTTATGCCTGCATGATATCAGTCCTCCCGCGTAAGCTTTATCATACCACATTTCTTATTATCCTGTAAATAGTAAAGCACTTCAAACTTCCTCCGGCAAAGCGGGGAAAGCAGCAGTCCGGACAGGTCCGGCCCTTTACCGCATCCGGCCCCCAAAAGGCTGCGCGGCGGGCCGGATTCCTGTTTGAACTATTACCGGTGATTCTTCCCTTTTTCCTCCTGAGACGGACATTTCCGTCCAAAAGTTTATTCTTCGGAAAAAAGAGGGGTGGACAGATAACGATCTCCGGAATCCGGCAGGAGCACTACAATTACCTTGCCTTTGTTTTCCGGACGTTTTGCCAGCAGTGTGGCGGCATGCAGGGCGGCCCCGGAGGAAATGCCGGTAAGCAGTCCCTGGGTATGCGCGATAGCCCTGCCTGTGGAATAAGCATCCTCATTTTCCACCTGTATGATCTCATCATAAATCTCCGTATCCAGCACGCCGGGAACAAATCCTGCGCCGATGCCCTGAATGGCATGAGGGCCCGGTTTCTTTCCGGAAAGTACGGCAGACTGCGCCGGTTCCACGGCAACCACCTTTACATCAGGATTTTTCTCCTTCAAGTAACCGCCCACGCCGGTAAGTGTTCCGCCGGTACCTACGCCTGCCACAAAAATATCAACCTTCCCGTCGGTATCTTCCCAGATTTCCGGGCCGGTGGTCAGCTTATGCGCTTTTGCATTGGAAGGATTGTCAAACTGTCCGGGAATGAAGGAACCGGGGATTTCGCGGTGGAGCTCCTCCGCCTTCGCAATCGCCCCTTTCATGCCTTCCGCTCCGGGTGTCAGTACAATCTGGGCGCCATAAGCCTTCAGCAGCTTACGCCGTTCCACGCTCATCGTCTCAGGCAGCGTAAGAATGGCTTTATAACCTCTCGCCGCAGCCATAGCTGCCAGGCCGATTCCCGTATTGCCGCTGGTAGGCTCGATAATGGTGGCTCCGGGCTTTAACAGGCCTGCCTCTTCCGCATCCAGAATCATCTGCAGGGCAATTCTGTCCTTTACGCTTCCTGCGGGATTAAAATATTCCAGCTTTGCAAGAATTACGGCATCCGTTACCCCCGCCTTTTTTTCATAATTAACAAGCTCCATCAAAGGTGTTCTGCCGATAAGCTCTTCCGCACTCTTTTTAATATTTGCCATAATTTCCGCTCTCCTTTTGTGATGCTCCTGCTATTTTTATTTCCTACTATTTCAGTAGGTTTGTTATGAATTCAATATACTCCTCTGTTATTCCGGTGTCAAGGGAAAATAATTCATGCCAAGTGTAAATCAGTGACAATTCACGGGACCGGCGACACCGGGGCCGTGAATTGCAACATAAATCGCAGGAATTATAAATTCTCTTTAATAAACTGCAGTATATTATTGTGCAGCTGTTCCAGAGCCGTCTCTTCAACCGGGAAATGGCTTCCATTCTTCAGAACGGTTATTTTCACCGGCACTTTTTTTATTCTGTTCAGAAAAGGCTGGCTTAAGGCCAGGGGTGTCCACCTGTCTTTTTCCGGCTGTGTCAGCAAAACAGGACATACATCAAAATTTTCAGGTTCTGTTTCCGGCGCATAATTCATATAGGAATAGATAAATTTCATGGGGATCCTATTTCCGGCGGAGGTGGGATCTGCCAGCAGTTCTTTTAAACATTCCTTGTCATTGCACAGCGCGGACATTTTGGAGCAGACGGACATTTTCATTTTCATCCCGCCCAATCCCATTTTTACCGACAGTCCTGCCAGAGGGGTACCGAAATGCGCCCAGAAAACATTGTTCGTTGTTTCATTCCGTACGGCCTGATTTCTCTGATCGAGAAAGGTCATGCCAATAATTCCTTTTATGTGAGAATTTCTGCAGGCTATATGATAGGTCTCCATACCGCCGGCGGAAAGTCCATAAAGAAAAATGGGACGCTCATCCTTGGTTCTTTCAAAGTCAATATAATCACTTCCGAGCTGTACCCAGTCATCATAGCTGATTGTCATCCTTCTGTTCACTTCCGTAACTCCATACAAGGGCATATCTATGGCAATGACCTCATAGCCGTCCATCGCAAGCGGTCCGCCGATTATCGCAGACATCTGCCGGCCATTTGTCCCTACCCCATGTAAAAGGATAATTTTAGCCTCTGCATCCGGATTACGGAAGGTATCCAGATGCACATCGTTCCCCTTCCAGTCCCAGTGTTCTTCCGAGGGATAATACTCCTTATTGAAATGATATTTTCCGGGAAGAAAAGTTATTATTCTTTTCCAGTTTTTCTGTTCTGAATAGTTCATTCTCATTTCTCCTTTGGATTATATGTTTAAACTTGTAAACGTAACATCTATAATATAACGCCACCTGCGTGGCGTCATATTATTTATTCCAGCTGCTTTATATCGCTCTCAATAGAATCTGTCAGATTTTTCAGATACGTAAGGGCAGGCCTTAAATTCATCCGGTAGTATCTTTCTTTCCCCTCCTGGCGGACCGTTACCAGTTCCGTATCCAGCAGAAGCTTCAGATGATGGGAGACTGCCGGACGGGATAAGGAAAGCTTTTCCGTAAGCGCCGTTACGCTCAATTCGCGGTTTTCAAACAGAAGCTGCGTAATTTCCTGCCGTCTTTCGTCCTGGAGCATTGAGAAAATAGGAGCACATTTTTTCATATAAAACATGGTCTGCTTACTCATAAAGCCCTCCTGCGTCAATACGTTCACAAGTTTAAACCTATAATATCATTATATCCGGCAAATATCAAGATCTATATCACTCGTTTAAAATTCCCTCACATCCCCCAGGATCTGCGAATACAGGATTGTTTTGGCTGTATTCTCCACCGCGTCCATCCTGGAAAAGGCTTCGAATATATCCGGTCCATAGGTAATCACGCCATGATTCTGCAGGAAAATGACATCGCTGTCGGCCACCTTCTCCACTTCTGCCACCAGTTCGGCACTGCCTGCCGGGGCAAAGCCTGCAATCCCTATCTTACCGATTAGAGCGGGGACCTCCAGCAGCCAGTTTTCCGGAAACTTCCGTCCGCATACGGCGAAGGCCGTGGCGGCCGCCGGATGAGTATGTACAACAGCGCCGATATCCGGGCGCAGTTCATAGAGCCTGCTGTGCATGCCTGCTTCCCTGGTTGACTTCAGACTGCCTTCTATTATTGTGCCGTCAAACCTCTGCCGTATGATCATGTCCGGCGTAAGGAAGCCCTTGCAAATCCCCGACGGGGTGATCAGCATTTCATCTTCCCCGGTTTTTATGCTTATATTTCCATCCTTGCCGCTCACAAGCCCCTTCTGAAAAAGAAGGCCCGCAATCCGGCAGAGTAATTCTTTCTTATCTTCCACGATTTCCTCCTTCCGAATCCCGGTCATTCACCCGGGAAAAAATGTTCTTCCAGCATAGCGCAGAGCGTATGGTAAACAGGCAGATGGTATTCCTGAATATCCGCAGTCGTGCCGCCCGGGACGATCAGGCACACCTCGCACAGTCCCTTCAGGGCGCCCCCGTCATGTCCGGTAAGGCCGATTACCTTCATACCTTTTGCCTTTGCCACCTTCACCGCATGGAGCACGTTCACGGAATTTCCTGACGTGGTGATGGCAATCAGCACATCGCCTTCCCTGCCATATCCATACACCTGCTGGGCAAAAACCATTTCCGGATCCACATCGTTGAGAAATGCCGTGGAAAGGGCCGGATGCCCTGTGAGGGAAATGGCCGGGAGCGCTCCCTGAAGATGCCCGGCGAGCTCTCCGTATTTTTCTTTTTCTTCTTCACTTAAAGGACGCTTTTTATAAAAGCCCTTCATCAGTTCGCCCACAATATGGTCGGAATCCGAAGCGCTGCCGCCGTTTCCGCATACAAGCAGCTTACCGCCGTTTTCATAGGATTCCTTCAAAATACGGAAGGCTCCGGCAATCTCTTCCTTCATGCCTGCCAGGGCCGGATACCTTTCCGTCAAATGTTCCAGATCGTTCATTGTGCTCGTTTTCCCCTTTCTGTTTACACATAACGCGCCGCTTTTTCCAGAAAGCTTTCACTGCCGAAGCTTCCTGATTTCAGCACGAGAGACATTTCTCCCAAATTTGTTTTTCCTGTCATTGCCGGTACTCCGGCTTCGATTTCTTCCCCGATTTCCATACGGTATATTTCCAGCTCACCGGTAACCGCCGCGGAGGTATCTCCTCCTGCCACCACCAGCTTCCGGCAGCCTGTCTCCGTAAGAACCCTGCGGGTCACCCTGCAGAGGCACCCGGATATCCTCTTTCCGATTTCTTCATGGGTAAATCCCAGCTTCTGTCCCTTCTCCTTTGTCGCCTGCACCCTTTCCGGCTGCTGGGCGGAATGCACCAGAACAAGGGGCGCCTGCTTCATGGCCTTCAGGGCCTCCCCTGCAAGCCTTTCCTCTTCCCGGGAAAAAGCCTCCTCATCAAATATGGTTTCGGTATCAAAGGTTATCACCGGATATCCTTTTCCCCGCAGGTACTCTGTCTGGGCAATGCTCTGCCTGGTAAGGCTTCCCGCAATCAGGAATACCGGATCCTGCCCGTCTTCGCACATTTCCCGGATGGCGGCGGGAAGTTCCTCTCCGATCGCAGAGCTGCCGCACAGGTTGATTTCATCCGCCACGGCACGGGCAACCAGCTTCAGGTCCTCCTGGTGGCGTATATCAAAAAGAATATAGGCGCATTGTTTTTTCAGTTCTTCTTTTTTCCCGATCACATGCTCCAGTCCCTTATCCAGATCCTCCCAGGTTATCTGGCTGATTTTCCTGTCGGTCTGCCTGCTCATTATGTCGGGCAGAAAAGAAATATCCATGGGATGAATGGGGTCCGTACGGAACTGGGAGTCTTCCAGCCTGGTTCCATATACATAATGGACGCCGTCCACCGTAGTCCGGCCATTTCCGGGAAAGCCTGCGATTACCATGGAACAGGACACACCCAGCACGTCCTGCATGCTGTCGAATTCCGCACCGATGTTCCCACGGAACACCGAACAGGTTTTATTAAAATATCTGTCGCAGGGCAGCTCCTGCAAAAGCCTGGTGGCCTGTGCGACCTTGTCCGCCGCTGTCCTGGGATCATCAAAACGGCTGTCCGTATCAATAATGATGGCATCCAGTTCTTCACATTCCCCTTTTAAATCACACAGGGAAAGAAGGCTCAGCGGAAAAACAGCGCTGCGGTAGCCCCCCTTTCGGAACATAACCCCGATGTCATTTGCTCCGGTCACATCGTCTGCAACCACTCCAATTCTCTTTTTCATAATTATCCCCTCCTGTCAATCACTCAAACTTCGCCCCTGCCCCTGTCCCCTCCGGCCCGTGTATTCGGGACTGCTGCCCGGTTCGGCGGCCCTTTTTCCCTCTGCCGGCTCTGCAGGGATCCTTACAGGGGACGCTCTCGCTCGGACAAACACGCAGCGGTACTAAGGCCGCAAAGTACGCGGCCTAAGGACCGGCGTGTTTATACGCCCCTTACAGGAAACCCTGCATAGCCGGCAGAGGGAAGGAGGGGAATCCGAGCCGGACAGAAGTCCCGAAATCACTGGCCGGAGGGGACGGGAACCACCGCAATGTTTGAGCAGCATATAGGAAAGAAGAGGATGACAGAATATGAATAGTTTGGAACGTTTTTATGCAACGGCGGAAAGAAAGCCGGTGGACAGGCCGGCGGCATGGCTTGGGATGCCGGATCCTCAGGCTCTGCCCGGATTATTTTCCTATTATGGAGTAAAGGATATCCATGAACTGAAAATGGCGGTAGGGGATGATTTTTATGCTGTGGAGGTGCCGTATGAATCGGAAACTGCCCATGCCATTTATGCCGCGTTTGACTGGTATAAAAACGGGGAAGTGGATGCCCTGAACCGGACTCTGACGGCGCCGGGATGTTTTCATGATGCGGAGGATATGGAAGATTTGGTGTTTGACTGGCCGGATCCGGCGGCTTATATTGATGCCGCAGAATGCAGGAGAAGAGTGGAAATGGCGCCGGAAGGCAAAACGGTGCTGGGGATTCTCTGGTCTGCCCATTTTCAGGATACCTGCGCGGCCTTTGGAATGGAGACGGCACTGATGAATATGATAGCGGCGCCGGAGCTGTATGAAGCGGTAAATGAAAAAGTACTGGAATTTTATCTGAAAGCCAACCGGATCTTTTATGAAGCGACTAGGGGAAAGCTTCATGCGGTTTTGATAGGGAATGACATGGGGAGTCAGCGGGGACTGATGATATCTCCGGAGCTGGTACGCCGGTTTGTTATCCCCGGCTGTAGGCGTCTTGCAGAGCAGGCGCACAGTTATGGACTCAAGGTGATTTATCATTCCTGCGGTGCCATTTCGGATATCATTCCGGATTTAATAGATGCGGGAGTGGACATTATTCATCCCATCCAGGCGCTGGCTGCGGGAATGGAGCCGGAAGGGCTGAAGGAAAAATTCGGAGACAGGGTTTCTTTCTGCGGAGGTGTGGATACTCAGGAGCTGTTGGTACACGGTACGCCGGAGGATGTGAGGAAGAAGGTGGAAGAACTGAAAAGGCTGTTCCCCACAGGTTTGATTCTTTCCCCGAGCCATGAGGCGATTCTGCCGGATGTACCGCCGGAAAATATCGGGGCGCTGTTCGATGCGGTCCGCCGTTAAGAAAAGCAGGAAAATATAAGGAAAAAGCCAGGCCGTTTTTTTCCCCGGCAGAATACGGGGAAAGAGACGGCCTTTATTGGCTTTACAGCGCCGGCACATACTTCCCTTACATAGACCAGAGCAGTTCCTTATCCGAATACTGTTCCGCTATGGAAAGATTCGGTTTTTTATAGTTCTCCATTTATATTTTCCTTCCTATATATAATGTATCAGGCAGTGATAAAGACGGCAGGCCCCAAATCATTATCGGATAGCCGGTTCAAATCCTCATGTAGGCCGGTATTTTCCCGAAGCTCCAAAGCATAGCTGAATTCACCGAAGCCGGACAGATCCATTTTAAAATTGGTTTCCCAGGTGTTATTCATGATCCAGCTGTAAACCGGCCGTTTATTGTTTATTTCCCGGTTGTCGCACAGGACGATGGGATGATGTTCCATAGGCCCCATATAAAGAAGGGGGGTGTCAAGAGTATTAATAAGCACGCTTTCTCCGTCCGTGCGGTAGAGAAGGCCTTCATCGGCGATATAATACTCCATATTGCTGCCGGGCAGCTGATCCACGCCGGGGCGCATGGGGACACCTCCGTTTTTGATATATAGTTCCGCTTCCGGCAGATGAAGGGAGAGCGGAAGATATACGCTTTCTATTGCCTCGCTTAAGGTTTTGGCAATGCGGAGGGTAAACTCTATTTTCGGAAGATGCCGGTACATCTTAAGGATGACACTGCTGTGCGCCGTCCCTTCCAGCTGAAAGTCCAGTTCCACCCTCGTAAAAACCGGACCGTGATCCAGTATCCGGATGTCCTGCAGGGTTCCCTGGAAGCAGCGGGCATGCAGGCCGCGTATATTCCTTCCCAAAAGCCGGCGTTCTTCATACACGTCCCTTCGGATTTCCGTCCGTTCGTAAAGCGGGGTAAAAAACGCTTCCGTTCCGTTTTTCAGCAGCTGCCTTCCGCTTTTTTTGTGGAGGAAGGAGGTGATTCCTTCTCCGATACGGTAGCCTATGAAGAACCATTCGTTTTCCAGACAGTAAGGAAGGCGGCAGGTTTCTTTGTCATATTCGCTGACGATGTCACGGACACGCTCCGCACCCACATAGGCTGTGCGGGTATAGAGCTTCCCGGAAGGGGCAGGCTGTTCTTCGTAGGAAAACAGCTTTTCTTCAAGAGGTTCAAATTCCGATAGAAAGCTCACCAGGACGCCCCGGGGATGGGCGGAAAGCTGTACGGGAAGCTCTTCGCCGGGCTTGTTTTGCGGATATCCAGATTGGTTACCATGGTATCATAGGGATTGGTAACCGTAGCGGAGTGTCCCCAGGTGTGTTCCGCATAGAGGAGGGCATTATCCCGCACGGTTTCCTTCAGTTCCGCGTTATGCACACCGGTTTTTTCTTCCAGCCGATCACACAGATGGGAAAGGCGCAGTGCCTCTTTATAATGCTTTACCGCATAAGGCGTAGATCCCACACCGTTTCCCCACCAGTCATTGAGCGCGCCGCGGTATACAGGCGCATCTGACGTTTTGTCACGTATCAGGTCATAAAGCTCCTGAAGAGTGACCATCTGCAGTGTCACTTCTTCTGCATAACGGCTGTTGAATTCATTGACGGCCGCCAGAATGGCCGGATTGACCGGCGCGTTGTCGGAGAATACGCCGGAGACGCTGGTTATGTAAAAGTCATAGGGGTATCCGCTGTTTTCATATTCTTCCAAGCTTTCCTGAAGGTTTTTGTGCAGTGTCTCCATAGGGGTGCCGGGGCCTTCCTTCCCGAAATAATTTTCGGTCATAAAGTTTACATTTTTGGAAAAAACAATCCCCAGCGCATTTCCCAGATTATAGTGTTCACCGTTCCAGACGAGCATCCTGCGTCCGCAGCCGTCTTCCCATAAATAGGCATTCTGGTTCTGATAAAGAGGATACATTCCGTGGTGGGTATGGATATTGGTGTATAAAAATTCAATGCCGTTATTCAGAAGAACATCCCGCGCGCCTAGGGAAATCCCGTTTATATCTGCAGTCATAGCCGTCTTTACGAAAATCCCCTCCCGCATGAAAATATCCCGCATTTCAGAAGTTTTTTCTTCCAGCATGCCGCAGTCCACAAGATCGTTAAAGTTAAGGTAGTTAGCGGAAATTCCTATATTTCCCTTTTTACAAAATGAATAAAGTCCTGTCGCTCTTCTTCGGATGCCGTTTTCAGAAACTGTTCCACACAGTAGTAGGTTTCACAGTTCCACCGGAGCTCTTTTTCCGGCAGGTTCGCTTCATATCCTCTTTTAAGAAGAGTTATAACCTTTTTGATATTGTGGATCTGGTTGTAAATAACCTGTTCCTGCAGATCGGTATAGCCGATATCCGTGTGGGAATGGTGGATAATATACACTTTTTTTATTTGCTTTCCCATAAGCATCCTCCGTGATGAATGAAGTTTTAAGACAGAACAGGCGGCTTTCCGCCGCTGCCTGCCCCGGTTTTCCGGTAAGCAAACAATAACATATCCGGATGGAAACGGATATCCCATATATCTTAGTTTTATTCCTAAAAATGTAGCAAGTTTGCTCCCGGTAAAACAGGTGACAGCAGCGCCGGCAGGATGTATAATAAATTACGTCGGTAATTGATTCAGGAGACATGATATTCGGTGTATAAATGAATTTCCTGTGGTTTTACTGATATAGGAAACGACAAAGGTTCAGACAGCATGTAAAGTATGGGAAAAGAAAGGAAAAGGGAGAACGTATGAACAAACGGGTTTTAATTTCAGGGGCTTCAAGGGGACTGGGGCTTTGCTTTGCAAAAAAATATCTGGAGGACGGCTGTATGGTTTTTGCCGGCGCAAGGAACGAAGGGGCGGCGGGACTGAAAGAACTGAAGGAGAAATATGGTGATTTGCTGGTGCCCCTTCAGCTGGACGTGGCCGATACCAAATCGGTAGAGAGCGCTGCCGAAGCAGCTTCTGCATATACGGATCATCTGGATGTTATCATTAATAATGCGGGAATCCATTCAGAGACCTCTTTTCTTGAGCTGGAGGATGCCGACCTGGATGACTGCCTTCCGGTATATGATGTAAATGCGGTGGGGCCCGTCCGTGTGGTGAAGGCTTTTCTGCCTCTGCTCAAAAAGGGAGAGTCCGGCCTGGTGGTCAATATCTCATCGGAGAGCGGAAGTATCGGCACCGCGGAAAGAATAAAGGAATTTGATTATTGCATGTCCAAGGCGGCTTTGAATATGGGGACCAAGCTTCTTCATAACTATCTGAAGGATATGAATATAAACGTTATCGCCGTTCATCCCGGTTGGATGCGTACGGATATGGGCGGGCAGAATGCAACACAGGATCCTTTTGAAACGGCGGGCCGTCTGACAGAATTGTTTGAAGAGGTGGGGGAAGGCCGCAATAAGGCTGTTTTCATGGATAATACAGGGGCGGAATATCCCTGGTAAGCTATAGGCGGTGAAATGTCTGTTTAATAATAGGATCCCCGGTCGGGCAGAGGAGTGAAACAATTACTTCTGCAGGGCCGGGGATTTTACATATGCATGTAGAAAATTCTCTATATTAGTAGTATAATGTCAACATAAATACGGGAGGAGAAATTATTATGGCACTTATTACATGCCCGGAATGCGGCAGAAAAAAAGTATCCGATACGGCTGAGGCTTGCCCGTCGTGCGGTTTTGGTATTAAAGCTTATTTTGAAAAGAAGTATGAAGAAGAGGAAAATAAAGAGAAAGAAATTAAATATACAGAACCGGAACATAGAGAGCCGGAACATGAAGAACCGAAAAATGAGAATGGGAATGAGGAAATCAGAAAAAAAGATTCGGGAAAGAAACCATATATATTATATGCATTACTGGCTTTATTAGTTGTTTGTGTTTTGCTTTTTGTGTTTCTTAAACAGAAACCTCATGATGAGGACAGTCAATTAGCAATCGTTCCAACAGAATCCGGTGAAGCTGCGTTAGAAACAGAAAGTAGCGAAGCATCAGAGCAGTCCGATGAAAATAACAGTGAGATCAGCAGTGAAACTGAGAGTGAAGTAAGCAGTGAGGAAGAGGATCCTGTTAAAGAAAGTAAATATATAGAGGCAAATGAACTTCTTAGTACAGGTGGGTACGATGAGGCCCGTGAAATTTTTGCCCAGCTTGATTCCTATAAAGATTCAAAAAAACTGTTAAAAGAATGTGATTACCAAAAAGCCGAAATATTATACGCGAATGGGGACGATCAGGCAGCCAAAGATATTTATTTAACGATAGAACGATATGAAGACAGCCATGATAAAATATTAGAATGTACTTATAATATTGCTTATTCCTATTACCAGGCCGGGGATTACTTAAATGCGGCCATACTGTTATATGAACCCGGTACAGGGCAGCTGCTGCATAAAGAATCCGATGATTTGAGGAAACTTATGGCAAAGGATAACAGAAGCTGGTTTATAAAAAAAGCAAAAGAAGAATTCAATAAAGGTAATTTTGATAATGCAGGAATATGTTATCAAGCTGTTGGAGGACGATATAAGCTTTCGGATCAGGAAAAGGCTGACTACGATTTGAATTTGTTCATGATTCAGATACAGGGAGAATATACAGCGGAAAAACGTCCGGGAATACAGGGGATTATAAGTGGATATAATTTCACGCAGGGAGACGTAACATATAAAATCACACCAATGTTTAAAAGGAATAATGGTTTTGAGAAATTGGTTGGATTGCTCGATGGACAAGATGGGCATTATTTGGAAAGTTCCGAGGAAGGTTCTGTATCAGAAATATCGGATAAAAATGGCGGAACACATTGGAGCACCGAAGCATGGCGGATTAAAAATACAGATAGAGTAGCCAGACGAGAATCGGAACAAGCGGCGAATGATGAAAAAGCAAAAGAGGAGAAAGCTAAAAAAGAGGCGGAAGAAAGAGCAAAGGCAAAGAATGTTCCGGCAATTGGAATGACCGCCGATGAAGTCAGAAATTCATCCTGGGGTGAACCGAAAAAAATCAATAAAACTACCTACGAATGGGGAACATCCGAACAATGGGTTTACTCTCTCGACAGATACGTTTATTTGGAAAACGGCAGGGTTACAGCGATACAAGAATAGACAGGCTGAATTTACGGGAACTGCATCACACGATGCAGTTCCTTTTTATACTGTGCATAGTATTGACAATAGTATAACACTTTGTTATTCTGAATGTAGACCAACAAAGCGTTATACAATGGAGGCGGCAATCGTGGATCAGCAAATATCGGATGCGGAATTAGATATTATGAAAATCATATGGGCGAATGAGGGGCCTGCTTTGTTTGCCCATATCATGGATTCTTTGGCTGCAAAAGGTAAGACGTGGCAGAAAAATACGGTAATTATGCTCCTGTCCAGGCTCAAGGATAAGGGGTATTTAAAGGCTAAGAAAACCGGACGCAGAAACGAATACATTCCCCTTGTATCGGAGACAGAATACCAAACGTTCCAGACAAAAAAATTACTTGATAAGGTTTATGAGGGTAATGTAAAAGGCCTTGTCTCGAATCTGATTCAGAGCGATCTGCTAACAGGTGAGGAATACAGAGAATTGAAAAAGCTGTTAGATGGAGGGCGATGAAAATGAATGATATTTTAAAAGTTTTCATATCTATGTCCCTCTCCGGATCACTATTGATCCTGGCGCTGCTAGTACTCAGGCATTTTCTGAAAAGTAAAATAAGCAGACAATGGCAATATTATATTTGGCTGATAGTTATTGCACGGCTGCTGCTGCCTTTTGCACCGGACACAAACCTGCTGGGAAGTATTTTTCAGACTGCCGGTCAGGCGATCGCTCAGACGAATCCTGTACAGCTGCCCCAGCAGGAGCAGGACGGCCTGCCGGATAATAAAAATGCACTTCCTTCCAATATGGATCAGGAAGAATTAAAACTGTCTGAGCAGTTTTCAGGCAACGGACCGATACAGGAACTCATTGCTTTACTGGTAAATAATATCTGGCTGGTATGGCTGATGACTGCTCTTATTATGCTGATACGGAAGATAACTGTTTATCAGAGTTTTGTCCGTTTTATTAAGGCCGGGCAAAGTAATATTTCTGATATTGAACTTTTAGATAAGCTGTCAATCCTTGCGGAACAGTCAAAAGTTAAAGTGCCGGTTGGGCTTTGCATCAATCCTCTTATTTCGTCACCGATGTTAATCGGTTTCATCCATCCGTGTATTGTACTGCCGGATGCTGATATTTCGGATACAGATTTTCAGTACACGGTGCAGCATGAACTGATACATTACCGCCGGAAGGATATGTTTTATAAATGGCTGGTTCAGGCAGTGGTTTGTCTGCATTGGTTTAATCCGCTTGTTTATCTTATGAGCCGGGAAATTGACAAGGCGTGTGAATTCTCCTGTGATGAAGCGCTTATAGCCGGTTTGGATTCCTGCAGCGCTCAGGCTTATGGAAAGACTCTGCTGGATGCCATGGCTAAATCAGGTCATTATAAGGAATCTCCTGCATCAGTCACACTGAGTAAAAACAAAGAATTGTTAAAGGAAAGGTTAAATGCAATTATGAATTTTAAAAAGAAATCAAAAGCAATTGTTGGTATTACAATCATATTGACCATTTTCTTTTCTGCCGGTGCGATCACAGCAGGGGCTTATTCCCTGCCAAAAGATGCAGATGAAAAAGATTATTCCTCACGTCAGGAGAGCCTTATCGACAGTTTTGCGCCATTCCGTTCATATGGACTGCTATATAATGCGGAACTGGACAGAGTTTTCTTTAACGGGCAAGAAGTAAAAGCCTTTGTGGATTTAAGGGAACCGATACCCGGAGGAGGTTACTCTTTTAACCTGGGATATATAGAAAGTGATTCCGACAGTACTTTGTATTTAATGACGGTTCAAAATACTCAAGGCAAGGTAATCGGCATTCAAAAAATGCCGGAGGAATTAAAAGATGACCTATATGGCGCATATAGCGAAAGCCTGACCGAAGAGCCGTTTGCTTCTGATTTAGAAGAGGGAGCGGACAGCCCGTCCGGTTCGGAATGGAAAAATGAGTACGTAAGCGGTATCATGTATAGGACCTTTGATGCTGTGACTCATTTAACGGATGAAAATATTACGGCAAGTGATAAATTTGACAGGAAGGATATTCCTCAGGAGATTTTGGACTGGATTTCAACATGCAAGGGCTCCGATACCGTGAACGTAAAGAGGGCTGTCATGGATGGAAAAATAGATGCATGGGTTTATTATGACAGTGATATACGGCTGGCATGGAACATGGATACGGAAGGTACAACAATAAAACTCACGCTGACCGACAATGTGCCTGAAGCAATGGAAGGCGGGACTGTCATCCATTATCAGGCACCGACGGAATACCGGGATTTGGAAGTGTTTTATAATAGGGAAAAGCTGATAACCACGGTTCAATAAGCAGACAGTGGCATTAAAATAGACTCTGATTCCGCATAAGCGAAGAAGCTCATTTCACAAGTTATTATGCCGGTATTCCCTGGGAGTACATTTGAAATGCCGGATAAATTGCTGGGAAAAATAGCTCAGATGGTTAAAACCGCAGTCAACGGCAATCTGTGTAATTGATTTATCCGTGTTTCTCAGAAGATAAGCGCTCACCTCCAGGCGGTAGGTATTCATAAAATCAACGGGAGACTGCTGGAGGTATCGCCTGAATATCCGGCAGCATTTGCTGCGGCATATACTCACGGAAGCTGCGATGTCATCAAGTGTTATTTTTTCGGAAAAATGCTGGTGAATGTAAGATATCATATCTTTCTGAAGCCGGATATCCGAAGCTTTGGTATCTTCCGTTTCCGGCTGTCCTTTTTCAGAAAGAGAGAACACATTCCGCCACAGCAGATTCAGCAGTCCGACAATTTCCAAATCATAACCGGCTTCCCCGCCCTTTTTCCTTTCACTGATTTGATCCAGATATTTCAGAATCAGGGAAGATTCCCTGCGGGAAGCATCCAGATACAGATATTCCAATTGTCGGTTATCCAGCACAGGCTGTACATATTTTCGGTACAGGGTTTTATTTGCGGACAGAAGAGAGGGATGGAAAAGAATACAGATAAAGGTGCAGTCATGCTGACAGACGGAATATCCGTAATGCAGCTGCCTGGTATTTACCATAATCCCGTCGTTTTCCTTCAGAAGCACATTGTGTCCGTTAACATAGTAATTCATTTCCCCTTTCAGAATACGTATGAACTCCATATCCTCATGCCAGTGACACAAAGCCTTTTTCCCCGGATAAAAAGATAACTCCCCGATTCGGACGTAAAGGGGAATGCCCATCTCATCATAATGGACTATTTCTGAAGTATCCTGCATAATATCCACATTGATTATTTTCATAATATCACCGTATATGGTTTAACCATAAATCCTGCCAAAATAAAAAAATACGATTGTTATAATATATGTCTATTATAATGATAGTATTGTGTGAAATCAAATACTATACTATAAAAAGAAATTTGAATTCTCAGCAGCATTACAGTTACCTTGTGCCGTCCGCCATGGGATAAGATAACTGTAATATTATGTAAGGGAGAGTATATGAAAAAAGAGAATAAGGTATTTTATAAGAAACTGCTTTTCCTTGTAGTGCCCATAGCGCTGCAGAATCTGATGTCCGCCATGGTGAGCGCATCGGATGCAATCATGCTGAGTCTGCTTGATCAGGATTCCCTGTCAGCAGTTTCCCTGGCTGCTCAGGTTCAATTCGTCCTGAGCCTTTTCTGGGCGGCGCTTACGATCGGGGCTACGATATTGGCGGCACAGTATTGGGGAAAGAAGGATATCCAGGCAGTGGAATGGATACTGGCGATTGTACTGAAGTTTTCTGTTCTGGTTTCCTTTGTATTTTTTGCAGGAGCAATTGCTTTCCCTCGAATGCTGATGCGTATTTTTACGAATGATGACACGCTGATTACACTGGGGGCTGTTTATCTCAGGACAGTAAGCTGGTCTTATCTGTTTGCCGGTGTCTCGCAGATCTATCTGTGTATTATGAAAAACAGCGGCAGGACGGGAAGAAGTACTGTTTTTGGTTCCGTATCCATGGGGATGAATATTTTACTGAATGCGATCTTTATTTTCGGGCTTCTTGGCGTTCCGAAGATGGGTATCAGGGGGGCTGCTGTTGCCACGGTTCTGGCAAGAGGAATAGAGCTGTTTCTTGTCCTTGCCGAATGTGCAAGGAAGGATGTGGTCCGTATACGCCCGAAATATCTGAGAAGCTCCAATCCCGTGTTATTAAAGGACTTCTGGCATTACACTTCTCCGGTGCTCGCCAACGAGCTGGTATGGGGCTGTGGGTTTACCATGTTTTCCGTGATTATGGGGCACTTGGGAAGCGATGCGGTGGCGGCCAATTCCATTGCTAATATCGTAAAAAACCTGATTGCATGTCTGAGCCTGGGAATTGGATCCGGCAGCGGAATTATTGTGGGAAATGAACTGGGGACGGGTGCGCTGGAGAGGGCAAAAGAATATGGAGGCAGATTATGCAGGCTGGCGCTGCTTGCAGGTGCGGCCTCGGGCCTGCTGCTGCTTTTATGCAGTCCGCTCATTCTTGCAGTCTCCGGAAACCTGAGCCGGCAGGCGGGAGGATATCTTCAGGGAATGCTTATTATGTGTTCCTATTATATGATTGGAAAATCCATCAATTCCACTGTAATAGCAGGAATTTTCTGCGCAGGAGGGGATACAAAATTTGGCTTGCTGTGTGATTTGATAACGATGTGGGTAATCATTGTTCCTGCAGGCATCATAGCGGCATTTGTGCTGAAGCTGCCGGTGTTGGCGGTATACTTTCTGCTCAATCTGGATGAATTTGTAAAGCTGCCCGCCGTTTACTGCCACTACAGGAAATATAAGTGGGCCAGGAATTTGACCCGTGATATGTCCCGGAGTGACCAGGGGTGAGAGCAGTGTTGCCGGCGGAGGAAGCCGGGCTTCTATAAGAAAAGGGAATCTGACTTTATTTTGCATTTACGGCAAGGCTCTTCCCGGCTGCTTATGGTACACTCATTTGTGAAAGGAGGAGTACGTATGGAATGGCTTACCAACATGAACCGTGCAATTGAATATATAGAAAAGAATCTCTGCGGCAAAATCGATTATGAAAAGACCGCCAGGGAGGCCTGCTGTTCGGTGTATCATTTCCAGAGGATGTTCACCTTCATGACCAATATAACGCTGTCGGAATATGTGAGACGCAGGAAAATGACGCTGGCGGCTTTCGATCTCCAGACAAGCAATATTAAGATCCTGGATCTGGCGCTGAACTATGGCTATGAATCCCCGGAAGCTTTTACCAGAGCTTTTCAGAGTGTGCACGGCATGCCGCCCACCGCGGCGCGCAAGGTGGGAGCGGATATTAAAGCATTTCCCCGTATATCCTTTCAATTAACCGTGAAAGGGGCAAGTGAAATGAAGTATAAGATAGTAGAAAAAAAGGCGTTCCAGGTGTATGGCATTGAAGAAATCTTTGATACCAGGGACGGAGAAAATCTGAAAGCGATTCCGGATTTCTGGACGGAAAAGCTGAAAAACGGAGAATATGAAAAACTGTTGAAATCAGCCGGTTTTCCCAGCACTGTGAATGCCGTATGCGGGTATCGTGACTGTGAAGGAACCCGTTTCCCTTACATGCTGTGTGTTTTAAAAACGCCTTTGTCCGATACAAAAGGGTATACGGTAGTGGATGTACCCGAAGCCACATGGGCGGTGTTTGTAAATGAACCCCATAATATTGAAGATACTCCGAAAGCTGTGCAGGAACTGAATGCCCGGGTATATACGGACTGGCTCCCCACAGCCAATTATGACATGGTAGACGGGTATGACTTCGAGATGTATTATAGCATGGAAGGCAGATGCTATGAGGAAGTCTGGTGCAGAGTGACACCTAAAAAAGAAAAGTAAGACAAAGAAAAACAGGCCTTCTGCAGGAAACGGCAGACAGGCCTGTTTTCGGATCTCAGGCTTATTCCTGTGTATCCCACCGCCATACAGTCCGGCAGCCTGAAATATTCGCGGCATACCCAGCTGCCTCCGCCCATTTCTTTATGATACAGCAGTTCTATCAAATATGCAGTATACAAATTCGTGAAAAAGACGACAAATCTGCTATTCGCCTGTAAAACGCATATTCTCTGATACCGCTGTCATGGAAAACAGAACGAAAATCGAAATAATGCTAATGCTATCTGCTGTTTTGTCGATATATTTTCCTTTTTCTATTTACTATAATAAAAATGCAGATTTTCTCTACGGCTTTCCGCAGGGACAGATACGTAAAAAAAGGAGGAAAGGAAAATGCAGACAAAAGAAGAATTGCTGCAGCATAAGGAAATTGACGGGGAAATGCTGAAAGCGGCTTATGATAAGGCTGCTGAACTGATTACGATCGCTACAGATGAATTTACGGAAAAGTTTCCGTCATCCGCCAGTATTCATAATTTTTACCGGCCGGGAAGAAATTTTGAGTGGACGCCGGGCTTCTGGACGGGGGAAGTGTGGCTGGCCTATGAAAAGACGGGTGATGAGGCGCTTAAGCAGACAGCGGAAATTGAAGTAAAGGATTTTTTCAGAAGGATTAAGAAAAGAGAGGGAGTGAATCATCATGATATGGGCTTTTTATACTGTCCTTCCTGTGTCGCGGCCTATAAGCTCACCGGAAGCGAGACAGGAAAAGAGGCAGCTATCATGGCGGCTGATAACCTGATGGCAAGATTCCAGGAAAAGGGCCAGTTTTTTCAGGCGTGGGGAAGATTGGGGAATAAAAATAACTACAGGCTGATTATCGATTGTCTTCTGAATATGCCGCTGTTGTTCTGGGCCGGTGAATTGACCGGGGATAAGGAGTATGAAAAGAAAGCGGAGGCACACATTAAGACCTCCATGAAAAATATAATCAGGGACGATAACTCCACCTATCACACTTTTTTCTTTGATGTGAAGACCGGAGTGCCGGAGAAAGGGGTTACCCATCAGGGAAACCGTGACGGCTCCGCCTGGGCAAGAGGACAGGCATGGGGCATTTATGGATCCGCATTTGCCTACAAATTCCTGCGGGAAGAAGAATATGCCGATATTTTCTGTAAAGTGACGGATTATTTTCTGAAGCATCTGCCCAAGGATATGATTCCCTACTGGGATTTTGATTTCAGTGACGGCAGTGCGGAACCGCGGGATTCCTCAGCGGCGGCAATCGCGGCCTGCGGCATGCTGGAAATGAGCAAATACCTGCCGGAGGAGAAAGCGGCATATTATACGGGAATGGCAAAAAGGCTGCTGCACGCTCTGGTGACAGAATGTGCGGTTACGGATCCCGCACAGTCCAACGGACAGCTCCTGCATGGAACCTACGCGAGAAGCACTCCGTATAATACTTGTTTTAACATTGGAGTGGATGAGTGCGTGCTTTGGGGGGATTACTTTTATATGGAGGCGCTGACAAGGCTCTCCCGTGACTGGGATCCCTACTGGTATTGATGGAAGCATCGGAAAATAGGAGGAGTGGAAAATGAGAATGGAACAATATTTTGACAGGCCGGACAGCTGCTATTTTGTGCCGGATCCGGAGTGGGCCGCATCTTACAGCAGGGAAAACTGGGAAAAAGAGGTTAAGCATATTCTGCGTGTCGCGGATGAAGTATGTGAAAATACCTTTCTGTTTGATCTGGACTGGGATATGGAAAGAACCTGTGAACCCGTGACCTTCCGGGAAGATGTGGACTGGTGCTGTATACCGGATGAGGACCCGGAATTTGTCTGGCAGTTTAACCGCCACCGGTTTTTTATCTGTCTGGGACAGGCCTGGCAGCTTACCGGAGATGAAAAATATGTGAGAAACTTTCTCCGGCTCATTCATGACTGGATGGATCGGATTCCCATGGAAGGAATCATGCAGATGGGGCCCTGGCGGATGCTGGAAACGGGACTGAGAGGGGAAACCTGGACAAAAGCGATCCGTTATTTCAGAAACAGCAGCCTGCTGACAGAAGAATTTATTGATAAGTTTGCGGATTATCTGCGCCTTCATGCCAAAAGGCTGGAAGAAAAGGGCGGTGACGAAAGACTGCAGAGCAACTGGTGCATTCTGGAAAACAGCGGGCTTTTTGAAATCGCCATGGCACTTCCTCAGGATGAGGATACAAGGCGCTGGGCTTCCCTGGCTCTGAGACGTATCAGGGATTCGGTGCGGATACAGGTTTATGAGGACGGCAGCCAGTGGGAACAGTCTCCCATGTATCATAATGAGGTATTTCATTGCCTGTGCTGTGTGGTTTATCTGGCCAGGGCAAATGGGATAAGGCTGGATCCCGGGCTGGAGGAGACGGTGCACCGTATGGCGCTGGCAGATGTGATCTGGAGAAAACCGGATGGCTGCCAGTTTATACAGGGGGATTCCGATGAGGTGGATCTGCGGGACAAGATAACCATGGGAGCCTGGCTGTTCCGGGATCCGGTCCTGAAATATGCAGGCTTTGATCGGATGGATTTTGAGGGAGCCTGGGATTTCGGCAGGAAGGCCAGTCTGGAATACCGTTCCCTTCCGGCGGAAAAGCCCGGATTTACATCGGCATGCCTGAAGGACAGCGGGAATTATTATCTGCGGGAAAACTGGGAAGAGAATGCAAACCTGCTTCATTTCACCTGCGGAGCCATGAGTACGGGGCATTGCCATGGGGATAAGCTTCATGTGGATTTGGTCCTGAACGGGGAGGACGTCCTGGTTGACGGCGGGCGTTCCACTTATAAGGATATTCTCCTCCGCTTTGAGCTGAAGGGCAATATGGGACATAATACGACTATTGTGGATAAAAAACCATTCACGACCTTTACGGATTCCTGGGATACAAGAAAGCTGTCACTTCCTGTGAACAGAAGCTTCCATACGGGAAAAAAAGCAGAGTTTGTACAGGGCGGGCATCTGGGCTATATCTCGGAGGGGATTTTTGTGAACCGCCGCATCATCTGGATTAAACCGGATATCTACCTGATAAATGATCAGTTTTATGCTACGGGGGAGCATGAATACCGGCAGTATTTTCATTTTGCACCGGAGGGCTGTGTTTCAGAGGAGAATGGCCTTCTGACCTTCCGGGGAAAAAAGAACGCCGCATTCTTCCAATTCCTGACAGAAGGAGTTTCTCTTGAGGAATACAGCGGAATAATCTCACGGCATTATAACCAATGTGAAGAAAATGTCTGTGTCAGGGCGTCCCTGAAAAAAGAAGGATTTGCAAGCATGATTACTGTCATCAATGGCGGAGATTCACTGGCAGAAGCCGTACAGGCCGAGCTTCTGGACACCTGGAGCCATACACGGTTTATAAACTTAAATGAAACGGAGGTGCAGGCGGTAAAGATTACGGCGGGCAGAAGGCGCTATGTGGTAATTCTTTGCCATAATGAGTTATTCCACAGTTCGGATGCGGTTATTGCAGGAGATTGTTTTGGGGTAGGAAATGTCTGTGTTTTTGATGTGTCAGAGGTCAAAGAAGGCGAAAGATGCTATGGAGGGGAAGTACTGCACGTCTGAAAAAACTAAGAAAAGGAAAAAGAGGTCTATAGAGGCCTCTTTTTCGAAGGAAAATGTTATAGAAAAATGGTTTTTATTGTAAAATTTTCGGCTATTTTCGAAAATTTTACTTTTTTTGACAATATTTTTATGATAAAATCAATTATAATGGAAAAATATAATGGAAAGTATCGAAAAACAGGACAAATGGGAAGCTGAAGGACATGGAAGGAAGACGACAGAATGAGAAAGAACGGCAAGGCTTACCGAAAGCTTTATCTATCTTATGTATGTATTTTTTATATTCCCATTATAATGGGTGTCCTGTTCTATTCCTACGCCTACAGGGATGCGAAAAAGCATGCGGATATCTCTAACGAGAGTCTCATCCGGACGGTTAAAAATACCTGTGACAGAGAACTGGAATATTATGAAAATGAACTGATCCAGCTGGCGCTTGATGAAAATATCCAGCAGCTGTCGGCAGTGTGCGGAAATTTCGGGGCGGAAAATTCGTATCAGCTTTATCAGCTTCAGAATGAGCTTTCGGATCTTTCGCTGTCCATGAATAAAAACAGTGATTTTTCCAGGGATATCATGGTTTATTTTGAAAACAGCGATAAGGTGGTTTCATCCCACGGCAATATGGATTTTAACATGTACTGTGAGCTGTATTGTTTTGGTGAGGATAATGCTTCGGAAGAAATGCTGAAGACATATTTATCGGAATATCATTTTCGTGATTTTATAATGATGGATACCAAATGGACAAAGGGAAGACCGACTCTCCTTCTTACGATGACTAATCTGAAGGGGGAGCTGGGGGAATCCTCTGCCATGATTGGACTGTGGCTGGATCCCGCTGTTTTCAGCAATCTTATTGAAATGGATTCCTGGGAACAGGGGCTGGATTGGGTCATCGTCGACAGGGAAGACCGGATTATAAACTGTCCGGAAAAATACGCCGGCCTTGAAATAAATTATGATGTATTGGGGCAGGGCGAAGAGCAGAAAACAGTCTGGAACAAGGAAGAATATATTATGCGGACCGTGCTGTCGACTGTCTTTGACTGGAAATATGTACTCCTGATGCCGGAGAGGATGTTGAGTAAATCAGCCGGCAGGATGAGAAATATTTTTCTGGCCGGTATTTTTGCCTGCCTTCTGCTCGGTTTTCTTGCCGCATCCCGGATGATGAAGATTAATTATAAGCCCCTGAAGGCGCTGCTGGATGTGTTCAGGAAAGAGGAAGAAGCCCCCGATGTGGATAACGAATACCTTTATTTAAAGGAAAAGACAGTTTCCCTTCTGGAGGAGCGTTCTGATTTCGAGCAGGTAGCGAGCAGAAGCCGGGAGATTGTGAAGCATTATTATTTCGGCGATTTAATGCTGAATACCTATGCGGAGGGCAGCAAGTCACCGGATCGTGAAATTATCTGTCGGGATTTCCTGGAGGGAAAGAACCTGGTCCTTCTTTTTATGGTAAGGGAAGCCGAAAAGCAGGAAGACGACCTGGAGGAATACATACAGAAAAAAAGCATGCGCCGGTTTATCATCGAAAATGTATTAGGGGAGGGCCTTTCCAGGGAATTCCGTCTGGAAAAAGTGGAACTGGGTGACATGGTGGCCGTGGCCATGAATATCAGGGATAAAACCATGGCTTATGAAAGACGTATTGCGGATATTGTATATTCGATGCAGAATTTTATCTATGAAAACTATAATTTCCGTGTCGTTGCGCTGGCCGGAGAAGCACACAAAGGACTGGAAGGGATTCATAAATCCTATATGGAAGCAAAAGAGGCGGAAGAATTTGTGGCGGCGCTGGATCCCGATTTTATCAGCTACAGGGAAGTCCATGACCGGGCCCATAAAAAATACGCTTATTCCGCCGAGCAGGAAGAACGGATTATTGCGGCCGTAAAAAATCATAACAGCCAGCTGGCCATATCGTATATTAATAAAATTCTGGATGTTAACTTCCTGGAAATCAAGGCTTCCCCGGAAATGCTTAAGCGTCTTTTATATGTTATGATGGGAACTGTGATTAAAGCCGCCCAGGTGGTGGGAGAAACCTCCGATGATCTGGGAATGAATGATATTTCCATGAAGCTGTCCCTTGAGAGCATTAAGGAAAAATTCGCCGCATCTGTAGAAAACCTGTGCCGCATATCCGAAATGCAAAGCCTGGAATGCGGGCAGAATCAGCAGCTGTGCCAGAAAATCAGAGAATATATCCAGGCAAATTTCAATAATCCCGATCTGAATATATCCCAGACAGGCCTGCATTTTCATATGACCCCGGCGTATCTTTCTTCCATTTATAAAAAGGGCACCGGTGAAAGCTTATTAAAATTCATAAATCAGACGCGCATCGATGAAGCGGAAAGGCTTTTGTCGGAAGGAGTCAGTGTTGTGGAGGCGGCGGAACGGGCCGGGTTCCGTGACAGCTCTACTTTTATCCGTATTTTCAAAAAATATACGGGCGTTACCCCCGGCCAACTGAAAAACGGAAGATAATATTCTTGAAATTGCAGATATACTTTAAAAATCATCAAAAAAGATTGATAAAATCATTAGGTTTTGTCAATCTTTTTTGTGTTTTATCTATATAAAATGCACAATGGTAAATATAAAATATGGGTGAAAGGCATGCAGAGTGAATAAGTGTAAACAGCATGTGTTTCTGCAATATACCGCAATGGATCATTGCAAAAATTATCATTTCCACTATAAGGAGGAAGCTTTATGAGAAGAAATCTGAAAAAACCGGTGGCATTATTGACGGCGGCGCTGACAGCCGCATCCCTGCTGGCCGGCTGCGGCGGCTCTTCAGAAGAGGGCGCCGGTGCAGATGCGGGCACACAGGTGAACGAGACGGATACCGCCGGCGCGGCGGCAGAGACACCGGCGGACAGCGCGGAAACTGTTGAGACGGCAGGGGCGGAGGCCGGTACGTATCCTCTGGCAGAGGGAGGGACCCTTACTTATTGGCTGCAGCTGAATCCCAATGTGTCCGCAAATTTTACGAATTTAGGCGATACGGAGCTGGGAAAAGCATGGCAGGAACAGACCGGAGTAACGATACAGTTCCAGCACCCGGCGGCAGGCCAGGAAAAGGAGCAGTTTAATCTGATAGTTGCGGACGGCAGCCTTCCTGATATTATGGAGTGGCAGTGGGTAAAAAATTATCCCGGCGGACCGGAGAAAGCGATCAAGGACGGTGTTATCATTCCTCTGAATGACATTTTTAAAGAGTACTGCCCCAATATTACAAAGTACCTGGCTGAAAATCCTGATATTGATAAAATGATCAAAACGGATGACGGCAACTATTTCGCCTTCCCGTTTATCCGCGGCGAGGACAAGCTATGTTATACTGTGGGCGGCTTTGTCCGTCAGGACTGGTTGGAAGAGCTGGGTATGGAGGTCCCCGCAACCGTAGATGAATGGCATGATGTACTGACCGCCTTTAAAGAAGAAAAAGGTGCGGAGGCTCCTCTCTGCTTTGACTGGACCAATTTCAAGGACTCCAATCCCATTGCGTTTGCATTTAAAGTAGGCACGGCAAACGGAACCCAGTTTATTCTGGATGATCAGGGAAAGGTTGCCTTCGCTCCGGCACAGGAAGGCTATAAGGATTATCTGATGACATTGAACCAGTGGTACAATGAAGGGCTGCTCGACAGAGACATCGCAACCCTGAACGGAGACCAGGTAACAGCCAAAATGACGAGCGGCAAAGCCGGCGCATCGGTAGGATGGGCAGCCAGCCGTATGCAGCTGTTTATGACAAGCGCACAGCAGAGTGATCCCGGCTACGAGCTTGTTGCGACCCCTACGCCAACAACGGAAAAGGGTGCGGTACCCGAGTATGGTTATGTGGAAAACCAGTTCCCTGATGTTTCCGCGGCTATAACCACCAGCTGTAAGAATGTGGAGCTGGCGGCAAAATTCCTGGACTATGGATATTCGGAAGCGGGACATAACATGTTTAATTTCGGTATCGAGGGTGTTTCTTATGAAATGAAGAACGGTAAGGCAGAATACAGCGATATCGTCATCAATAATCCGGATGGATGGCCGCTTGCACAATCTCTGGCAAAATATATCCGTGCCAACTATAACGGGCCTTTTGTACAGGATTTGAATTACCTGGAACAGTACCTTCAGCTTCCTGCTGTAAAAGAATGCCCCAGTGTGTGGGCCGTTCCGGATGCCAGAAAGCATACGGTTCCCAACATAACTCCTACGCAGGAGGAATCGAAAGAACTGGCTACCATAACGAATGAACTGGGTACCTATGTCTCAGAAATGTCACTGAAATTTATCTTTGGTACAGAAAGCTTCGATAACTGGGATAAGTATATCGAAACGTTACAGGGCATGAAACTGGACAGGGCGCTCGAAATAGAAAATGCGGCTTTGGAACGCTATAACGCAAGATAATACCGGGGGGATCGGATAGTTTATGGCCGGGGGCGGTTGCGCAAACAGCCCCCGGCCGTTTGTAAATCAGGGAAAGGACAGAAAAATGAATGGGAATTCGTTGGGTTACAGGATAAAAAAGGACTTTCGGCGGAACTGGTCGTTATATCTGTTGGTTTTGCCTGTCATTATTTTCTATGCAATATTTATGTATAAGCCCATGTATGGTGCCATCATTGCATTCAAGGATTATACACCGGCAAAGGGTGTTTTCGGAAGCGAATGGGTGGGGTTTGAGAACTTTAACAGATTCTTCGGCAGCCCGTATTTTGGAAGACTTCTGAGAAATACACTGCTGCTGAGCATTTACAGCATTATATTCGGTTTCCCTGCGCCTATTATTCTGGCTCTTCTGCTGAATGAGGTAAAGGGAAGGAAATTTAAAAAGATTTCACAGACAATTACATACCTTCCCCATTTTATATCGCTGGTAGTCGCCTGCGGTATGATAAAGGATTTCTGTCTGACAACAGGCCTTTTCAATGATATTATCGTCCTGTTTGGAGGAACGAGAGTCCCTCTGCTGCAGGATCCGGCTTATTTCCGGACCATTTATACCGTGTCCAGCATATGGCAGGAGGTGGGATGGGGCTCCATCATCTATCTGTCCGCGCTGTCCGGTGTGGACAGCCAGCTGTATGAAGCGGCTTCCATAGACGGAGCGGGAAAATGGAAACAGCTGCTGCATGTGACACTGCCCGGAATCGCACCAACTATCATTATTATGCTGATTCTGAGAATGGGTTCTCTTATGAGTATGGGATATGAAAAGACGATACTGCTCTATAATCCATCCACCTATGAAACCGCAGACATCATTTCTTCTTATGTATACAGAGCGGGCCTGATCGAACAGGATTGGAGCTATTCCACGGCAATCGGTCTGTTTAACTCTGTAATCAACTGTATTCTGCTGTTTATTACCAATCAGATTTCCAAAAAAACAACAGAGAGCAGCCTGTGGTAGGGGAGGAGAAAAAATGAAAGTTAGAATGTCTTATGGAGAGAAAATATTTCAGGTTGTAAACTATATCATACTGTCATTTATTGTGCTGGTATGCCTCTACCCTATGTGGCATGTGGCCATGGCCTCCTTCAGCGACAGCAACCAGCTGATGGCTCAGTCGGGATTCCTGCTGAAACCGCTTGGCTTTAACCTGCAGGCCTATGTTAAAGTATTTCAGAATCCGATGATACTCAAAGGCTATGCGAATACGTTGTTTATACTTGTAGTTGGTGTTATACTGGATTTGATTATGACAGCTCTTGCTGCTTATTTCTTTTCCAGAAAAGATGTGATGTTTAAAAAACCACTGATGCTGTTAATCCTGTTTACCATGTTTTTTTCAGGCGGTATGATACCCTTTTATCTGACCTTGAAGGATCTGCATATGATTAACAGCAGATGGGGATTGATCATTCCCTTTATGATCAGCACCTATAATATGATCATTCTCAGGACATCCTTCGAATCCATTCCGGACAGCCTGACGGAGGCGGCCAAAATTGACGGAGCGGGCCATATGACCATCCTCTTCCGCATTATTCTGCCGCTGTCCAAGGCGATTATGGCGGTAATGATTCTTTATTACGGCGTATCCATATGGAACGGATGGTTCTGGGCCTCTACTATTTTAAGGGACAGGGAACTGTACCCGCTGCAGGTGATACTGCGGGAAATATTGATATCCAATGATATACAGGCGATGAACGGAGGCGCGGGCGGAGACGCGGAGGCAATTGCCCAAAGTATTAAATATGCAACAATCATGGTTGCAACCGTGCCGATTCTTTTTGTTTATCCGTTCCTTCAGAAATATTTTACCAAAGGCGTTATGATCGGCGCAGTGAAAGAATGAGTGAATAGGAAAACTTTTTACATAAATAAATTACATGAACAGGAGGATTACACAAGATGAAAGCAGAAGCATCCGGGATTATACTGCATCTTAATGAAGAAACGCTGCACCTGGATATCAAGGCCGGCGCAGCGGACTGGAAATGGGCGGACGGCTTTTGCCCTGCAGTTATCACAGAAAAGGAAACAATTCCCTTTTCACGCTGGCAGGAGATTGGGCATGAAAAGTTTGTATCGGGGGTGGGGAAAGGAATCCGTTCCTCCTATCGGATGCTGGATGGAGAGGAAGAATCCTATTCTTTTGAAACATCTGTCTGGGTGGAGGAGATGGAAGAGGACTGGTGCGCCGGTTCGGGAAAGGGCGGAAAGCTGTATGGGAGAGTCCATTTTGAATGGATTCCCATCTGTGAAGAAGGGCTCGATGTAAAAGAAGTCAGGTGGCCGGGCTGTATGGAATTTGAGGAACCGTCTCCGCAGTGGCAGACCCTTGTAAATGAGGGGCAGGGGCTGCTGATTCCCAATAACTGGAAAATACAGGCCGGCGCGCCTGCCTTTAACGGAAGGTTTCTCACAGCCGGCAGCTACATGCCCTGGTATGGACAGATCAAAAACGGAGCCGGATACATAGCGATAGCATCCACACCCTGGAATGGGGGAGTCTGGCTGGAACATCCTGCGGGCGGTCCCTATACTCATATCGGTACCTGGTGGGAGCCGAGCCTTGGAAAGATGGATTACAGACGCTGTATGGAGTATGTGTTTGCCGACAATTGCGACTATAATGAACTCTGCAAGATCTATCGGAACTATGTAAAGGACAAAGGACTTTTTGTTACGCTTGCGGAAAAAATGGTCAGGGTTCCTGCCATAAAGAAGCTTGTAGGCTGCAGCATTATGCACTGCGGTATCAAAACAAATGTGAATCCGGAATCGGATTTCTATGATAAAACCGATCCCGAAAAAAACAATCATGTCACATCCTTTACCGTCCGGGAGATGCAGATGGGTAACCTGAGAAAAATGGGGGTAAAGAAGCTCTTTTTACACCTTGATGGCTGGGCGGATCCGGGCTATGACAATAAGCACCCGGATTACAGGAATGCCTGTAAGGAAGCCGGAGGCTGGGAAGGAATGAAGGATTTGGTGAATACCGTTCACCGCTGCGGCTTTTTATTCGGGATCCATGATCAGTACAGAGATTACTATCTGGATGCGGATACCTTTGATGAGGAATATGCCGTAAGGCTTACGGACGGCACGATACCGAAACATAAAAGGTGGGCGGGAGGCCCTCAGACCTATCTGTGCGGAACCCAGGCGCCCTATTATGTAAAGCGGAATTTCCAGGACCTCTTCCGCCATGGCATTAAGCTGGACGGTGCCTATCTGGATGTATTCACCTGCAATGAGGGGGATGAGTGTGATAATCCGAGACACCGGATGACAAGACGGGAATGCTATGAATACAGAAAGCAGTGCTTTGACTGGCTGCTGGCCAGAGGAATCATGACCAGCTCTGAGGAGGTTTCCGACTGGAGCATGCAGAGCCTGATTTTCTGTCATTATGCGCCTTATTCGTTTATGCTGAAAAGTCCCGGAACGTCCAGGGAAGGAATCCCGGTTCCCCTGTTTAATCTGGTCTATCACGACTGCGTGCTGGAACCATGGATGATGGATAAGACAGAGGGTATGGAGGATTTTATGGGATATGCGCTTCTCAACGCGGGCATGCCCTATCTGCTTCGGGACGGAGCCTATGAAAATATGGACGGTTCCTTCACCGACAGCTCAGGAATGTGGATTGAGGAAATGATATCCCGCTGTAAGGTCGTGCAGGAGCTCCATGAAAAGGTCGCCTTCTGTGAGATGATGAGGCATGAACTGCTGGATGAAGACGGGATGAAACAACGGACAGTATTCTCAGACGGGACCTGTGTGACAGTGGATTTGGGGACCGGGGAGTATGAGATTAAGTGATATAGGGATTCGGGAATTCGCTGAATGGAAAACAGCCGCGGACTTTGGGGGGAGCGACGCTCCCTTCCGGATGCGGGCTGTTTTTCTTTTTATTAGGTTTCAGGGGGAAGATTTAAACCGTGAAAACTTAAACCGTAATGGACAAGACGGAAGAATATGACTTATAATAAAAACACAAAAAGAGAATGTTGTTTCACAGAGTGAAGAGTAACAAGAAATCGGAGGTCACACAATGAATATACCGTTCTGGGAAGATTCCTACAAAGATGACAGTGTATCTGCCTTTGGTATCAAACCGAATGATACATTAAAGGAATTTCAGCATCTGTTTGACAAATCAGGATCGGTGCTGGACGTTGGATGCGGAGACGGGAAGAACTCTTTATATCTTGCAGGGCTTGGATACACCAATGTAGAGGCATTTGACCTGTCAGAGAATGCGATTAAAAAACTACATAAGCTTGCCGTTTCTGAAAACCTGCACATCAATGCATGGCCGCAGGACTTGACCCAGTTTGCATTCAATAAGAATTATGATCTTGTTATGTCCTTTGGAACACTTCATTTTGTAGAAAAAAAGTATTGGAAGGACTTTATCCTGAAGGCAAAAAGTCATACCAATGATAATGGAATCCACATCATGCAGCTTTTTACAAATGTGTTGCCCGCATCGCCTGACATAGCTCCTTTTGCTGTCGGACTGGCGGATGATGAAGAGATTAAGGAACTATATAGTGATTGGGAAATTCTGCAATTCAAATCCTATACATTTGAAGATGAGCATCCTGGTGTTCCCAAACACTACCATGCTTCTAACAAAATAGTCGCTCAGAAGAAATGATGCGCATCCCATTTTACTTTTTCTATAGAGCAAAAAGTAAAACGGGATACAGAAAATAAATCAGACGGAAAGGAAATATCTTATGTGTGAGAAAAAAAGGTGCTCTTGGGCGGGGGATATCCCCATATACATCGATTATCATGACAATGAATGGGGACGTCCTGTTCATGATGACAACAAACTGTTTGAAATGCTGATATTAGAAGGAATGCAGGCCGGGCTTAACTGGATCACCGTACTCAAAAAAAGAGAGGCGTTCCGGGAAGCTTTTGATGGATTTGATCCGGACAAGGTGGCCCGTTATGGTGAGGAAAAAATACAGGAGCTGCTGGCAAATGAGGGTATCATCAGAAACCGTCTCAAAGTGAATGCCGCTGTTACAAATGCTAGGGCATTTTTGGAAGTACAGGAAAAATACGGAAGCTTTGATAAATTTATATGGTCATATGTGGATTATACTCCGGTTAAGAACCATTGGAAGAAGATGGAGGAGATACCGACCACAACTCCGATATCGGATCAAATCAGCAAGGATTTGAAAAAGATGGGATTTAAGTTTGTCGGCTCAACAATTATTTATGCATTCATGCAGGCTACGGGCATGGTGAATGACCATGTGACAGATTGCTTTGTATATGAGGAGGAGATAGAGTAGGCTTGTAAGTATATTCCTGTGCGTTTATAATATAATAGAACAACAGCAAAATCCAGAGAATGTTCCGTTACTGATTCATTCAGCATACTCAATTTTAACTTGGAAGGGTCTTTCAGTATTAAGATATTTGGAGGTAAAACTGTATGAATAAAAGGACAGAACCATCAATTCTCCAAAATTACGATTCTGAAATTGCTTCTTTAATATCCAGGAATCGTGGAATTTCTGAAATAGAAGCACTCAGGCTTTTTTTGAATTCAAAGACGCATGCAATGTTAGCAAATGATGATATGAAATTGTGGCATTTTAGTCCATTAGCAGTTTTTGATATGTGGGAAGCAGAAGAAGCAACCGGAGACCCAAGAAATTCTTTGTATATAAGGGGTGATGAAGTTGAGTAAGGAATTTAAATTTTTTACATTTCTTCTTGAGAGTTACGCAAAATATAAAGGGGTAACTGCCGCTGAGGTACTGAAAATATTAGATGAAAAGAATTTAACTGATTTTGTTTATAATATGTACGAAATATATCATATTGAGGCTATTGAGAATGCGTTTATGGATATTGATAGTTTAATAAAGACAGGAAGAACAGCATGGTAATTTTGGATTTATAGTAGTTCTTGGAAATTATCAATTTCCATCCTTTTCTTAAATCTTCAGCCTTTCCATGGGTCTGCAAAGATAATCCGAGTAAGTCCTGAAGTCACTGCTCTTTTCCTCTTCTTCCATTACAGAAAGTAGCCGAAGTGCCCGGCTTTTTCCGGGATCGCTTTCCCGGAATTTACAGGCCTTCCGGCATATTTCATCTACATTTTGCCGCATTTCCTTCAGGTTGAAATCAAAGAGTTCATCAATGGTGATATTGAAATAACCTGCCAGAATGGGAACCAGAGTGATATCAGGGAGGCAGTTCTACTTTTCATATAAAGCAGCTATATCATGTATTCTGCGCAGCATTTCTGTACGGATATGTTCCGGCTCCAGACATTCACATTTATCTCCGAAACTGAAAAGAATATTGTAGTAGTAGTCATTCTCTATGAAAGGAAAACTGACAATATAATGATCATCGCCATCCGGTGAAAAGTTTTCATAAGTACAGAAATCAAGTGCTCTTTCCATGACAGATTTATGAATGCGGATTTTTATTTTCGTCTGCATGGCGGCTGCGATATCGGTAAAATCCAGCTGCGGTTTTGGATAATCCCGCGGCGTAAAGGTTTCGTCCTGAATTTGCAGGTTTGATATGCGGGATATCCGGAATAAGCGGAAATTATTTCGTTTATGGCAGTATCCCAGCCAATACCAGTGGCTGCTTTTCAGTACAAGCTGATACGGCTCGGCCGTCCGTGTGGTTTTCTTCCCGTATCGATCGGCATATTCAAATGAAAGCAGCCTGCTTTCCTGAAGTGCCGTCTTGATGGTTTCCAAATACGGATGTGTGTTACTGTTGCCCATCCATGGATCCAAATCTATATAAACTTGATTTGCCCTGAATTCAATGTCCTTCGCTTTGTCGGCAGGGATAAAACTTTTGACCTTCGCAAGGGCGTGCACCAGTTCATCGCCTCGTATCATGTTGGAAAGACTGGAAAGCCCCATCAAAAGAGCGGAAAGGTCGTCAGTCGAAAAAACCTTTCTGTCGATCTTAAATTTCTCCATAATTTCAAAGCCGCCGCCCACTCCCGATGTCGAACGGACGGGAATGCCTGCCATGTTAATAGCGTCTATGTCACGGTAGATTGTGCGGGGGGAAACTTCGAACATATCCGCCAGCTCCTGTGCGCCTATACGCTTTTTATCAAGGAGTATCATAATAATGCTGACAAGCCTGTCTACTTTCATCTGCCGGGTACCTTTCCTGATTTTTTAATTCATTATAGATTGTTGCCATACAGGTGTCAACAATTGCAGGATATAATAAAAAAGCAAACAAAGCAATCTGCCTTGCAGAAAAAACAATATAAAAATGGAGGATATTATGTTTACAATGTATGTTTATGTTCTTGACACGTTAGCTGACTGGGAGCCGGGGTATGTTATTTCAGAGCTGAATTCCGGCCGTTTTTTCAAAAAGGACGGGCAGCGGGTATCGGTTAAAACAGTCAGTTGCTCTAAGGATCCAATCACCACAATGGGCGGGATGACAATAGTGCCCAATTGCCTGGTTGATGAAATGGTTGTTAACGAAACAAGCATATTGCTGCTGCCAGGTGCAGATACATGGAACGACCCGAAGCATGGCGCTGTCATCGAGAAAGCAGGCGAATTTCTTTCTTCAGGGGCTTTAGTATGTGCAATATGCGGCGCTACCGCCGCGCTTGCCAATATCGGGCTATTGGATAATCGCCCGCATACCAGTAATGGACCGGGATTTCTTGAAATGGTTTCTCCCGGTTATAAGGGGCAAAGCTTTTATACAGACAAGCCGTCTGTAGCGGATAATAATCTTATTACGGCTGGCAGTACCGGTGCTTTGCTGTGGGCGAAACAAATTATTGAGCATTTGGATGTTTTCCGGTCAGATACACTGGATGCCTGGTATAAATATTTTAGTACAGGCGATCCGAACGCTTTCTTTGCCCTGATGCAGACCTTGCCGTCGGGCAATGAAAACTGAGCTGTGATCAGCTTTTGATGCTGCCTATAATCGCCTGTACCGGCTTGGATATAATGTCGGTACAGGCATAAACCAGATGATTAGCCCTCTGCCGGCAATTGAAGCCCCGCATTCAGTGTATCCGCAATGCTGCAGTTTTCCTGTTCTAACATAAGAATTTCTTTCAGCAGCTGTATTTGTTCTTTCCGCAGTGCAGCTGTAGACACACCATTTGCCCGGCACTGGTTATAGAATATTTCTTTCCCTGACATAAGTGTTACTTTTTCCCGAAAAGAGGTGAGGGATTCATAAATACTTCCATAGTTATCCGCAAGCTTTTGAAGCTGTGCATGGAAGGCCTCCGGCAGCAGGTGCAGATTCCTGCGGATATAGCCGGAAGCACACCGGCGGGCATCAATCAGATTTACTAGCATGCAGTCATTGACACAAAGGCGGCGTTCGGCATTTTCTTCGTCCGCGGTGCAGTCGAACAGAGAATCCTCTGACAGACTGTCTATCCAGGCTTCATAAGCCTGCTTTCCCTGATAATAGCTGCCCCGGCTTTCTGCCCGGAAGGAGTCCGCTAATATCAGAAGAGAGGCTTTAAAATTCTCAGCAGGAGAACGTTTTTCAACCGAAGGCCCAAAATGTATTATCAGAAAAGGCCAAAAATCGTTAACGAGATAACCGCCCCTGTCATCAAAGGTGATTTGACGATCCTCACAGTCCTTTTTCTCCCATTGGTCATAGATTTCCTGATCAAAGTAAGTACGGCACAATAAAAAGCGGCCATTGTCCAGATATCCCGTTATCACACCCCATTCCGGGGCTACGCGCAAATTAATGGCAAGAACCGGTTTCCCATTACGAATATCCTTCATGATCGCCAGCCGTTCTTCTTTCCTTTGTTCTTTATCAAGACGATCGGCCCAAACGGGAGTATAGCCAAGGGCTCGGTAGAGCGGTTCGGCATAATCATAAGCCACAAGTGCATCCGTACAGCTGAAATCCCAGATATCTGTAAAGCATATCCGGTAACAGGCTCCGCTCAGGCCCATAAGCTGCTGATAAGTACAGGGCTCACCCATATAAGTAAGCGCTGCATAAAGGGCACCGGCCCAGGTACAATCCATCCCCATCCCCCAGGCGAGAGGCATGATATCAGGCAGGATACATTTTGACGTGTCTTTCAGCCGAAGGAAAGTACGTCCGTGGTCATACTGCAGACCGCTGTTTTCCGCACAGCTGATGGCATAGATACCATTGCCGCTGAGGTATATAAGGAGCAGATATTCCGTATCATCACTGGATGTACTGCTGGGAAAGGTTTCATGGTTTACAGGAATTTCCTCCCAGCAGAAATATTCATAATGTCTGATTTTGGTCATAGCAGATGAATAATCCTTTTCATTTCCATAATAAGCTCCGATGATATGCAGTTCTTCATGAGAGTTCTTCTCAAAGTTTTCTCCCTTCCGGCTGGCAGCAATATGCAGAGTTTCGTTTTGCAGGGTATAGGTAAAAAAGATACCGTCAGGTGTCTGATATTTTACTGTCAGGAGCTTTAAGCGGCTGCTTTCAATTTGTTCCCCAATAAAAGGGGAACAAATCGTAATACTTAACTCATTGCCGCGAACAAAAGAATCTATGAATCCTGTGACAGGAATATGTGTGCAGCCATCTGTGTAAACCGCTTCCAGGATAAAAAGTTCACGCGGCATCAGAAGGCTGTCGATACTGCAGCCCAGCGTATTTGCCAGTGCCGGCAAAAGAGAAGTCTCCGGCAGGCATTTCCCGTTTTCCCATTTGGATATGGCCTGGGGACTGACATCAAGAAGCGCCGCAAGCTTTTCTCCTGTGAGTCCCTTTTCTTTACGAAGAAGGGCTATTTTTCCCCCTGTTTTTTCTGTATCAATCATAATAATACCTCCATGAAAAGTATCGGCGCCGTAAATATATTGTATAAGAAGAACTCCATGATTACCATATCTTTTGCCTTAAGATACAGCAGCAAATTATCAACTTCAGGTTTAATGGGGAAAGAAAAGGAAATCTGTCCCTTTCCCGTACGTTTGTGATATAGTATAAGAGTAACTATAAAAACCTGGCAGAAAATTGCAGTTATAAATGTGTCTGAGTCATAGGAGAAGATAACATGTTGGGTCATTTCGGTTTTTCATATGTGGGCGTGCTGTATCTGCTGATGCTGTTCCTTCCGAATATCATCTGGATAAAAAATAAGCCGCAAGGATATACCTCCGAAGGGGAAAATCGTATTCTGGGAATATTTGAAAATACCGGGCAGGTGCTGGCAGTATGTGCGGCGGTCATTTTTTCTGATTTTAACATCAGGCCGAAATTCCCCTGGATATTGTGGCTGATTATATCTTTTGTCTTTATGCTCATGTATGAACTGTACTGGGTAAGATATTTCAGAAGCCCCAAAACACTGAGTGATTTTTACAGCAGTTTTGCGGGCATTCCGGTAGCCGGGGCCGCTCTGCCTGTAATCGCGTTTTTTCTGCTGGGAATCTATGGTAAAAATATATGGATGCTTCTTGCCGCCGTCATTCTCGGTATCGGCCATATAGGAATTCATTTGGAGCATCGGAAAGGTATTGGTACAAAAAGATGAATTTACAGACGGAAAAAAGGCTGGATATCGCAGTCCTGTCGGATATACACGGCAATTATGTGGCGCTGGAGAGTTGCCTGGCCCATGCGGTATCACAGAATATAAAAACCTTTCTTTTCTTAGGGGATTATGTGAGTGAGCTGGCATATCCGGAACGGACGATGAAATTACTGTATGAGATGGACAGAACCTGTTCCTGCCGGTTTATCAGAGGAAATAAGGAAGAATACTGGTTTCAGTACCGTGCCGGAGGTGAGCAGGGCTGGGAGGACGGTTCCTCCACCAGCGGCGCCATGTTATATACATACCGTTCTCTGACACCGGAGGACATGGATTTTTTTGAAAAAATGCCCATTTCACAGAAAATACAGCCGGAAGGCTTTACGGCCTTTACCGCATGTCATGGTTCCCCTTTTAAGGTAAATGAAAAAATGCTTCCGGAGGATGAAAATACAAGGCAGATCATGGAGCGTACGGGAACCCCGCTTATACTGTTCGGCCATACCCATGTCCAGAGAAAAATAGAATACCAGGGCAGGACCGCCCTGAATCCCGGTTCTGTGGGAATCCCCCTGTACAGCAGCGGAATGTCCCAGTATATGATTCTGCATGGTGAAAACGGCTGCTGGAGGGAAGAATTTATCAGCCTGCCTTACGATACGGACAGAGTAATCCGGGAAATGCACGAGGCCGATATGTATAGGCATGCCCCCTATTGGAGCAGGATAACGGAGAAAATCCTGCAGGAGGGCAGAGTCTCCCATGGAACTGTCCTGGGACGGGTCATGGAATTGTGCAGAGAGGAAACCGGAAGCTGTAACTGGCCTGATATCCCGGAAAAGTATTGGGAGCAGGCGATAGGAGAATTATTGTGAAAACAATGGAAAACAGGGCTGTGAGAATTGTAAGACTGACAGGAGAAGACAGGGAAAAGCTTTTAGAATGTGCAAAGCTCCTGTTTGTATGTTTTGAGCATGCCTGGAATACTATGGAAGAGGCGGAAGAAGATATGCTTCGTATCCTGGAGGCGGGACCGGTGCTGGCGGCTGTGGAAGAAGAAATGGTGGTTGGTTTTATAGGAACGAGGCCAACCTATGAACCATACGGTTGGGAACTTCACCCTCTGGCAGTGGAAGAGCGGTCAAGAAAGAAGGGAATCGGCAGCCTGCTGATAAAGGAAATAGAAAAAGAGGCGGTGAACCGGGGCGCCATAGTCATGTATCTGGGAACGGATGATGAAGACGGAGCAACAAGCCTTTCCGAAGGAGATCTTTTTATAGATACCTTTCAGAAAATAAAAAATATTAAAAATAAGAAGAATCATCCATATGAATTTTACGAAAAGAACGGCTATCAGATTGTAGGAGTCCTTCCGGATGTGAACGGTTACGGCAGGCCGGATATTTATATGGCGAAAAGGTTATGTGAAAAACTAGGAGGAAAGAGTATGAATGACGTTAAGGCAGTAAAGGTTTTTACGGCACAGGATAATCTTCAGGCGGAAATGGTGCTGGACACACTGAAGCAGAATCAGATTCCCGCTTATAAAAAAGATGTGGATGAAAGCGGCTTTATGAATATTTATGCCGGTAATTCCATGTGCGGAGAAGAGATCTATGTAGCGCAGAAGGATGAAGAAAAGACGATGGAGATTCTGCGGGAAATGGGATTGGAACCGGAAAAAGCCCCGGGGGAGGAAGAATAATGGAACTCATGGAATTACTCACAGGCAGGCGTACCTACAGAAGGTATCTGCAGAAGGAAATAGAGCCGTGTATTATAGATGAAATCCTCCATGCTGCAAGACTGGCGTCCAGTGCCGCCAATAAGCAGCCCTTGAGCTATGTGGTAATCCGGAATGCCCAAAAGGTGGAGGAAGTATTCCGCTGTACCAAATGGGCAGGATATCTGCCGCCGGAAGACGGACAGCCGAAAGAGGATGAAAAACCGGTGCTCTTCATCGCTGTGATTGAAAACACAGATATGAATCCAAACTGCGACACGGACGCGGGGCTTGCCATAGGAAACATGACTCTGGCGGCCTGGAACAGAGGTGTGGGCAGTTGTATTATTGGCGCATGTGACAAAACAAAGCTTTCAGAAATGTTTGGGCTGACGAAGGAGCAGAAGCTTCATACGGTAGTTGCTTTTGGTTATCCGTCTCATAAAAGCAGTATTTCGGATGCGGAAAATCCGGATGAAATAAAATATTTCCTGGATGAAAACCGGGATTACGTGGTACCAAAGAGGAAGACTGAGGATGTGGTGACTTATTTATAATATTGATTTGCGGCTGAAGGCCATGGCTTGAAAAATGGCTGATACTGCAGATAATGCGGATGGAGCGCGGTATTTTACCGCGCTTTATTTCATGTAAGGATAGTTCTGCGGATAGGAATTCAGGGCTGAAAACACAGAATTAAGAAAAGTTTAAGTGTTTTACTTTTTATAGTACTTGACATTACATAGTAGTATGCATAATATAGTAATTAAAGGAGAGCATTCCAAGAAATCGGTACATATTTTTAGGGAGCGGAAGGGTGAAAGATGAATAAGGATGAATTTTTAAATGAATTGAAGTCATATCTTTCTATTCTGGAGGACGAAGAACAGGCTGATATTCTGGAGGAGTATACCCAGCATATCGACATGAAGATCAGCACGGGGCTCAGTGAAGCGGAGGCGATCCGGGATTTTGGCAATGTGTCGGAGCTGGCGGCCCAGATCCTGGAAGCATATCATGTAAAACCGGGTTACAGGGAAGTGCTGCCGGACAGGACAGGCTGCGGCGCAGTGGCGGTAAAGCCGGAGAAGGCATCCGTCATGGATGGTATAGCCGATTATATGGACTCGATAGCCGGAAGTATTGCGGAAACTTTTGCTGAGACAGGCAGAGAACTGAAAAGAATCTGGGGTGAGATCCGCTGGGGAGAGCTCCGGAAAAACGGAACAGAAGTATTGGAGACGGTCTGGGAGGTTTTAGGTGTCCCTTTCCGTTGGCTGGATCGTCTTTTTACGGGGAAAAAGAAGGAAATAGATGCGGAGGAAGCCCTGGCTGAGCCGGAAATCATACAGTCCGGGAAAGAAAGGGCAGATCAAAATATGTTCAGAGATCTGTGCCGTTCCATGGGGAACGGTATAGCGGGGATATTCACAGGAATATGGCGTTTATTCCTGTGGTGTGTAAAATGGTGCTGGAACGGAATTATGATTGCGGCAGCTTTATTCGGAGGGATCTGCTGCATGCTTTTGCTGTTCCTTCTGGCGATGGTGTTAGTATGGCTGCTGCAGGGATATCCTCTGGCAGGAGCCGCCATTGCTTGTTTCGGCGGCGTACTTTGTGCGGGATCCTTCACGGTTTTATGTACCACCTTCCTGGTGCGCAGACGGACAAACACAGAAAGCCGCCGGATAGTAAAAGAAAGAATACAGGGGAGGTAAGAAATGTATAAGACGCGCATCATTTTATTAATAATTATAGGTGCCGGCATATTGTTTGCCGGAGCGGGAGCAGGGATGGCCTTCCATGAATTTGCATCCTTTACCTATGCAGGTGAGAAGGAAGCGGGCCCCATGGATCGAAAGACGGTGGATATGGATTTCGGCTTCCGTGCGACGGAGGAAGCGCCTCTTAACGTGGAACGCACCTACGGTCACTTTACCAATGATAATGACATTGTGGAAAGTGAAGAAGTACCGGAGAACACAGTACGGTTTCGGGTAACCTACAATGCGGAAGCGGTAGAACCTTTTGTGGACGAATATGAATCCGGACAATCGGTCAGGCTTAGCTGGTTTTATATAGCAGATGATTTCAGAAATTTCATGGAATGCAAGAATATATTTCTGGAAGGGATCAGAAAAAGAGAGTTTATATCTTTTCACACCACAGGCATTGAAGAACTGGAAATAATGGTAAATCCCGCCTCAAAATCTCTGATTCACATTGACTGACAGAGACAGCCTGTCATATAATTTTTACAGGCTTGGATAAAGGAGAGGAATGTGAGATGGAGAAAGAAGAACTGCTGGAACTCATAAAAGGTATGCGGGAGGATGACAGGAAAAGGCTCGCGGATTCCAGTATTCCTGCGGCAGGAGAAGAAAGGTTTGTGCCTGTAAGAAATGGCAGGGCCCGTATTCTTTATTATCCCGCCGAAGCGGGAACGCCGGTTTTTATCAATGTACACGGCGGAGGTTTTGTGGCAGGGGTTCCGGAAGGAGATGATCTGTTCTGTAAAAGGGTAAATGAACAGCTGAAAATCCATGTGGTGAATGTGGAATACAGGCTGGCTCCGGAAGTCATGTTTCCCGGGGATAAGGAAGATGTGTACGATGTGGTTTCCTATCTGTGCGGCCACCCGGAGGAATATCCTGTGGATGTAAACAGGATGATTATCGGCGGACACAGCGCGGGTGCGAATATTTCCACGGCGGTCTGCCTTATGGCGAAGGAAACAGGCGATTTCCGTTTCCTGGCCCAGATACTGGATTACCCGCCTCTGGATCTTTTCACTCCGGCAGGGCAGAAGTTTTATACGGAGGGTGCCATTCCCCCTCAGATAGCGGAAGTTTTTAATGCCTGCTACAGAAAAGAAGAGGATGCCAAAAATATCCTGTGTTCCCCTTATTGGGCACAGCCGGAGGAATTGAAGGGACTTCCTGATGCACTGGTAATAACCTGTGAGCTTGATTCCCTTCGTGACGAGGCCGAGGAATATGCCAAAAAGCTGATGCAGGCGGGAGTGGAGGTAACCGGAAAGAGATTCTGCGGAGCGGCCCATGGCTTTACCATGGCAGAGGACGAGGCGGGAATTGCAGGACAGCAATATATGATAGACTACATAAAAAGAAAACTGAATTGACAGTACAGGAACGAGATAAAAGGATAAAAAAAGACATAAAAAAGGGATGTCATTTCCATCGAAAAGACATCCTTTATTTTTATCCATACTTCATTATATATTTTAGCACACCATAAAAATAAAGTCTAGTATTATTTTCAATATTGAGTAAAATGTTCTATAGGAAGTGGAACTGAGAACAGCGCACGAAAGGAGCAGAACATGAAGCCGGAAGAAAATAATACGGTCCCGAAGGCCTTCCAGCAGGAGGAAGAGGCATATCTTGCAAAGACCCTGGCGGTGGTTCGGGATAATGTGAAGAATTACGGCAGCGAAGTGGCCAGGATGCAGGCAGACATTGATGAAATGCTGGAGCATTACCATGACAACGATGTGGAAGTTCTAACGATTCTGAACAATACGGTCACCATGCACGAACATATGAAGCGGGCGCTGGTACGAAATGAAAAAGCCCTTAAAAAGCCCTATTTCGGCAGAATAGTGTTTCAGGATCTGGCGCTTAATAAGCAGGAATCCCTTTATATTGGCAAGGGAGGAATTTCCAGTGATACCACACACTGGATGGTGGTGGACTGGAGGGCGCCGGTTGCAAACGCTTATTATGAAAACGGTCTGGGAAAATGCACGTATCCCGCGCCGGGCGGAAACTTAAGAAAAATAGACCTGAGGATGAAGCGCACCTATGAAATCGAGGACGGCAGACTGCTGGATTATTATGATTCCGAGGTGGTTACCAATGATGACCTTCTTACCAAATATCTGGCGAAAAACAAACAGGCCGTACTGGGCGAAATAATTGCCACTATCCAGAAGGAACAGAATGATATTATCCGTAAATCCCCATATCATAACATGATTGTCCAGGGAGTTGCGGGATCCGGGAAGACTACCGTAGCCATGCACCGTATTTCCTATATCCTTTATAATTATCAGAAGCGGTTTAAGCCGGATGATTTTTATATTGTGGGAAGCAACCGGATTCTCTTAAACTACATTACGGGAGTCCTGCCGGATCTGGATGTATACGGTGTCAGGCAGATGACCATGGAACAGCTGTTCGTAAGGCTTCTGTATGAGGATTGGGACGATAAAAAGTATCAGATACGGGCAACGGACAGAGTGGGAAAGAAGGGAAGCATCCGGGGAACCTACGGGTGGTTTAAGGAATTGGAAGCATTCTGCAGCAAACTGGAATGGAATATCATTCCCAGAGAATCCATTTATCTGAATCCCCGTCAGTTTGTGGAAGGCCTGCGGGACGGAAAATCGGGAGTGTATGATGAAACAGACGGAAAACCGGCAAGGCCGGGAGAACTTGTGGAACTCATGTCCAGGGATGCCGCGGAACGGTATATCCGGCAGAACCCTTCCGTATCTGTCCAGAGTAAAATTGATATGCTTAATGAAAGACTGTTCATTAAGGTAAAGGACGAGTTCCTGGGAAAAGGCGTGAAATATACGGAGGCGGAAAGGAAAGCGATACTAAAGGCCTACCGGGGAAGGTACGGAGGAAAGGTATGGAAACGCTCCATATTTGATCTGTATCGTGAATTCCTCACCCTCCAGCAGCAGAAAGGCTGTGAGGTGGATATTCCGGAAACAGAATTCGATGTGTACGATTTGGCTGCTCTTGCTTATATTTACAAGAGGATCAAAGAAACGGAGGTGATCAGTGAAGCACACCATATAGTAATTGATGAGGCTCAGGATTTTGGAATGATGGCCTATTCCGTGCTGAAATTCTGCATCCGGGAGTGCACCTATACGATAATGGGAGACGTTTCCCAGAATATCCATTTCGGATACGGACTGAATGACTGGGAGGAACTGAAAGGCCTGCTCCTTTCCGGAGAAAGAGACAGCTTTGGCATTCTGAAAAAAAGCTACCGTAATACGGTGGAAATATCCGATTTTGCCACAAATATCCTGCATCACGGACAATTTTCCAGCTATCCCGTGGAGCCGATCATCCGCCATGGGAAGAAAGTACAGGTACAGCAGGCCGCAGGTCATGAAGAGCTGATCCGGGAGGCCGCGGCAGTGTGCAGAAGCTGGCAGGAAAATGGTTATGATACCATTGCTGTGGTATGCAGAGACAGAGAGAATGCGGCAAAGACAGCCGGGGAAATGGGAAAATATATTACCGTCCAGGAAAGTGATTTGGAGAAGGCTGTTTTTGACAAAGGAATTATGGTGCTCCCCGTGGAATATACAAAAGGCCTGGAATTCGACACCGTACTTATCCTGGATCCCACGAGAGAGGAATATCCGGTGGAGGACGGACATGCCAAGCTGCTGTATGTGGCGGCTACCCGAGCCCTTCACGAGCTACATGTCCTGCATACCGGAAACCTCACAGGGCTGATTGCCGATCCCCTGCCGAAAAGACCGCCTTTGGATAACTCCGGCAGCCGGAACGCCAGGAACCGGAATCCGGAAAATGGCGCCGGTACGAAAAAGAGGATTTCCATAGTATGCAATCCCTCAGCAGGGAAAGAGCCGGATTCAAGTCTTTCAGCGGCACCGCCGGTTTCAAGGCCCGCGGCAAAAAAGCCTGCGGCTGTCCTTCCCGGCCGCCGGACAACCGCATTTTCCATAGGAAAAAGTTCCTCCGGGGTGTCAGGAATCGGAAAACCGGCCATAATCCCTGCTTCTGCGAAAAAAGATTCTCTTACGTGGGACAGCAGGGAAGCGGCAGGGATCCGTACCAGTCATAAAAAGCCAGCCGATACGGGAAAGGGAAATGCAGGGCCTGTATTCGGAGATATGCCGGGTACGGAAAAGCTTCGCCCGGCAGGTCACGGCAAAATTGATCTGGCTGTGAGGTGGGTCACAAAGAAGGCGGACGGTCTTTATATCCAGAGCAGGTATGGCATACTCCGGCTGAGCCCGGTGGGAAGCTCCATCATCCGTGTAACGTTTGTCAAAGGGCAGCAGATTCAGGAAGGATCCAACAGACTTATTACAGTGGACAGAACGGAGAAGGCCTGGATGTACAAAGAGGTGGGAAACGGGGTGGAACTCACCACGGATGAACTCTGCCTGCGGGTGGATAAAGCAACCGGATCCATCCGGTATATGACACGTGACAAAAAACTGCTTCTTTCCGAACGCAGTAAGGAAAGCCGTCAGATAGAAACAGGCGCCAGCCCCGCTGACCGAACATGGCTGTATCTGGACTGGCCGAAGGAGGAAATGGTCTACGGAATGGGCTCCGGTGAAAACAGCGGCCTGAAGCTGCGCGGCTGTGCAAGATATGTATCCCACTGCGGTACCGGAGAACTGCCCCTTCTTCTTTCCGATAAGGGCTATGGCCTTCTGCTGGCCACGGAAAATCCCGCATTCTCCTGTGATATACCGGTCTATGGAACCTATCTCTATACGGAAAAAGAAACACAGATGGATTATTATTTTATCGGCGGGAAAAAACCGGTCACGATTCTGAATGCCTATGCCTACCTGTGCGGCAAGCTTTAATATCATCAGATAATAGAAAAATATGACATACAGTTGTCCACATATCTTTGCTATACTGGAGGGGACTACAGAGAAAAGAGGTACAGACATGAATTGGAATGAAACCTTTGGCCCCTCCTGTCAGCCGGACAGTGAGGCCATCAGCAGCTATATTAACTGTCCATACTGGAATGATTTGCTCAGTTATCTGGAAGAAACTTATGGTGCGGCCAGCAGAACGGAATACAGCCGCTGTTCCGGCAAACCCGGATGGAACGTAAAATACAGGAAAGGCAGCCGGGGAATCTGCACACTCTATCCGGATAAGGGCTTTTTTACCTGCCTTGTTTCCATAGGAAGCAAAGCGGCGGATAGGGCAGAGCTTATACTTACGGCTTGCACCCCTTATGTGAGGAAGCTGTATGCAGAGGCACCGCCTTATAATGGAAGCAGATGGCTGATGATTGAAGTGACTGACAGCAGCATTCTTCAGGATGTGAAGTCACTTATTGATGTGCGGATAAACACAAAATGAAATAAGAAGTGAACCGGAAGGCGGAAAATGACAATGCATTTTCTGCCTTCCTTTTTTGGGTTATTTTTTCTCTGATGTAGTTCCCTCCTGGAAAATTCTGTACCTTAATACAAAAAATAGTGCACCTGCCGCCCCTTGCAGTTATGATATAGTAAATATAATCGGGTTAAGTCTGTCTTTTACAAAACAGGGGGTAAATAAACATGAAACTTTATATTGCAGAAGATGAGGAATGGATAAGAAGAGGTATAAAAAAGATGATACGCTGGGGAGAACTGTCCATGGAACTTGCGGGAGAAGCGGACAACGGTGTATTGGCAAAGGAAGAGATACTGAAGCTTAAACCGGATATCGTACTGGCAGATATCCGTATGCCCGGAATGGATGGGCTGGAACTTGTAAGCGGGCTGAAGGGAATGACAGATACAAAATTCCTATTTATCAGTGGCTATAAAGAGTTTGAATATGCGAGAAAGGCTGTGGAACTGAATGCGGTCAGTTATCTGCTTAAACCGGTAGATCCGGAAGAATTGAATGAGGTGCTTCATACTGCGGTAAATGAGATCATGAAAGAGAGACAGAAAGAACTGACCGGAGGGGAACAGAATTATCTGCTGAAGGTTTTGGAGGAACAGATTATCCCTGAGGAAGAGGAAGAGAGATTTTTTACGGTTCTGCTGATGCCGGGCGACGCAAACTGGATTACCGATGAACTTCACGAAAAATTCCTTGCGGTTTTAGATAGCTTCCGTAATAAAGGAATGAAAGGGGAACTCCACAGAAAATCAAGGGATGAATATGTGATTATTTTTTCTGCATCCACCCGTCAGGCCTTTAAACTGCATCTGAAACATTGTCTGGAAGCCTTATGTTCATTGATTCCTGTAAAGACAATTTGGTCATTGGGAAATACGGTTGACAGAATGTCGGATATCCCACTGTCCTATAATCAGGCATGGCAGGCTTATATACACAGGCCGCTGAATTATACAGAAGGAATTATTTCTTATGAAGAAATGGATACAACACCTACTTTCATGCTTCCGTTGTCAGAGGAAACGGAAAAAATATGGGCAGGTGCGGTAATGGGTGAAGAGCATAAAATGATGCAGGAAGTGGACAGCCTTTTTCTGAAGGTAAAAGAGTTGGATGGAGTGGGAATACAAAACCTGGTGGATTTTGTCTTTTATATGGTGCTGGATTTTGCAGGACGGATTCAGAAAAGAGGTGTTGGAACCTCTTGTTATTATGAACTGTGTCAGGAACTTTCAGGGAGAAGATTCCAGGTAAAAAATGTGCAGGAAGTAAAACAGTGGCTGGAAAGGTTACTGGCAGATATGTGCAGAGACCTGAAAAAAGAACAGGCTAAAAGCATTCAGGCTGCTGTGGAACAGATTTCGTCCTATATTGATAAACATTACATGGAAGAACTGTCCCTGGGAGGAATGGCGGAGATGGTATGGCTGAATGCTTCGTATTTAAGCAGTTCCTTTAAAAAAGTGAAAGGAGTTAATTTCTCTGACTATATCATGCAAAAAAGACTGGAAAAAGCTGCCGAATTAATCCGGAATACGAGCCTGGGTATAGGAGAGATTGCGGGTATGGTAGGATATGATAATGTTAAATACTTTTCCCGTATTTTTTCCAGAATGATGCATATGACGCCATCCCAATACCGGGAAATACAGAAGGAGCAGTGAGATGAATATCAGAAGAAGTCTTTTGGTTAAGATGGTTTTATCCTTCGTTTCTATTATGCTGTCTGCAGTGGTTATTATTTCCGCCTTTACATACTATGGAAATGTAGAAATATTAAAAAAACATGCTTTTGAAAATAATGATATGGAATTGTCCATAATTTCAGAAAAGATCGATTCCTATCTGGAGATGTTGGATCTTGTGTCCGCCTTTACATACGAGTCGGAATTGCAGGAGCTTCTTTCAAGAGTAGAAGAAGAGTCAGCGATTACGAGTATGAGAAGGCTGCGGGGATTTCAGCAGTTTTATTATAAGAGACTGGTATCCCTGAATTTTGAAGGAGAGATTTCGGACATTTATTTTATTTATCCGGATGGTGAGGTACTCCATCAGGGAGAGGGGATATATGATCCGTCTTATGATTTTACACAACAGGAATGGTATGAGGAAACAGTACGTAATTCGGAACGGACAAACATTGTTAATACGCACAGGCAGGAATACAATCTGAGCGGCAGATATCATACACAGGGTGTATATAACGGGAATTATTATATTTCGGCGGCGAAAAGAATTAATAAACTGAACGGGATGGAAATGATGGGTGTTCTGTTTATGGATATCAATATCAAAAAGCTGGAAGAGATGTTGGATCCTTTATATATCGGAAATGATTCGGAAGTATGGTTTGCAGATGAAAACGGACTGTGTGTATATAGTCAGGACAGGGAAGAACTGGGAATGAAGCTTCCGTTTTCCATTGCTCAATACAGGACGGATTCAGGGGAGGACAGCGGAAATTTTACGATTGTCGTGAATGATGTGGAAAAGCTGGTTTCCTATAAACGTTCTTCAAAAACGGGATGGTATCTTGTCAGTGCGAAGCCGACACAGGTGGTTATTTCAGATATCTCTCTTTTGAGAAGAAATATTTTTCTTGTATCGGCAGCCGCTTTTATCCTGGCGGTACTTCTGGCAGTCAGTTTTGCGAGACGTTTTTTCCGTCCTGTAAGGGCTTTGGCAGGTGCGATGAAAGAGGTGCAGGAAGGAAAGCTGGATATTCGGGTAGATGTATACAGTGAGGATGAAATTGGATATCTCACAAACACTTTCAACCATATGGTTATCAGGATAAAAAAACTGATTGAGGATAATTATCTGATTCGTCTGCGGGAAAAAGATGCACAGATAGAAGCTTTGCAGCTGCAGATAAATCCTCATTTTTTGTATAATACGCTGGAATCTATGAGCTGTATTGCATATGTACATGAGGTGGAGGAGATAAGCATCATGTCCAGGGCTCTGGCTGATATGTTTCGATACAGTATCCGCAGATCGGGGAGCCTTGTTACAGTAGAAGAGGAATTGAATCATATCAGAAATTATATGAAGATACAAAAGGTCAGGTTTGGAAAAAAAGTAACTGTTGATTACCAGGTGGAGGAAAGAATTCTTCATTGCAGGATTATTCCGCTGATCTTGCAGCCATTGGTTGAAAATTCCATTAAATATGGCGTTGAAGTAAAAATGGTTCCTGTGGATATTGTCATACATGTTGCTTATGATGAAGAACAGATTGCTTTTATAATAGAGGATAATGGCTCCGGCATCCGTGAAGAGAAAAGAAAGGAACTGCTTCGGGTTATGAGAGCAGGAGCGGAAATGGATGTACTGGAAAAGCATGCTCATATCGGTATTGTAAACGTAAACAGCCGTTTGGTATATCAATATGGGGAGGCGTCTGGTCTGCATATAGAAAGTCAGGAAGGATGCTTTACAAAGATATCATTTCATATTCCCTGTTCCAAAGAAAGTGCACCTAAAGACTGAAAACAGGCTCCTTGTGAGTGCGGACATAAAAAGGTACTATCAGAATAGAAATTGCAATTTCAAATTTTGAGATAGGAGGAGATAATAATGAAGCCCGTACCTCATAAGGAACGCAGTCTTCTGGAACGGATCCGGAAAAACAAAAATGCCTACTTTTTTCTGATACCCATATTTCTTTTCCTGTGTACCTTCAAATATTATACCTTTTTTACAGCAATCGTTGAATCTTTTTTTAAATGGAATGGTGCCAATGTAAACGTATGGGTAGGACTGGAAAATTATAGGAAGGTACTGACGGAAAATACATTTTGGATATCCATGAAAAATGTAGGAATCATAACAATCTGCAATGTGATAATATGTGTTACATTTCCAATGCTGGCAGCGATTATGGTATATTCCTGCAAAAATAAACATATTTCTAATTTCTTTAAAATTCTATACATAATTCCTATGGTAGTACCAAGTCTGGTGGTATTTCTTATGTGGAAATGGATTTATGCATTTGATACGGGAGCCATAAATCAGCTGCTCAGATTGTGCGGTCTGGACAATCTGGTCCACTCTTGGCTGGGAGAACCCGGAACTGCGCTGGCAGCTATTATCATGATAGGTTTCCCTTTTATAGGTGCATTTGGACTGCAGTTCCTGGTGTATTTGGGGGCATTGCTGAATATTTCAGTCGATATCTGTGAATCGGCCAGACTGGACGGTATCAAATGGTGGCAGAATATCATCTATATAGAGCTGCCGCTGCTGAAACCGCAGATGAAAATGTTTGTAATGCTTGCCATAATTAATTCCATGCAGTCGTTTGAAAATATTCTGGTACTGACGGAAGGCGGACCCGGCAAAAGTACGATTGTACCGGCACTTTATATGTATAAGCAGGCTTTTACGTATAGTAATATGGGGTATGCCTCTGCCATAGGGGTTCTGTTGTTTCTGCTGGTATTACTGTTTACGGTATTGAATTATAAATTTGTAAACACACAGGATTAGGGGGCCGGATTATGAAAAAGAAGCAGATTGGATTAATTATTGCACTTGCTTTTCTGGGAATACTCACGGTTTTCCCTTTTTATCTGACAATCGTGAATTCGCTTAAGTATAACCTCCAAATAATAGAGAGCATCTGGTTTTTTGATATGCCGCTTCATTTTGACAATTATGTACGGGCGGCAAAAGAAATTATGGGAGGAATATTTAATTCCATTTTATATACGGCTGTGATTCTGATGGCTACACTCCTGATTTCCTCTCTGGCAGGATATTCCTTTGGTGTATTCAATTATCCGGGCAGGGATGTACTTTATTTTGCAGTTATCATGTTCTTAATGATACCGGGATTTGTAACATTAATCCCTCAGTTTATGCTTGTTAAGGATATGCAGCTGTTAAACACGAGAGCAGGGCTGATATTGCCTGTCATTGCAACGGCATCAGTAATGCCGGTGATGTTTTTCAGAAATTATTTTGAAGGACTTCCCAGAGAATTGTTTGAAGCAGCTCGGGTGGAAGGCGCAGGAGATTTACGGGTCTTTATTTCTATTGTGGTACCTTTATCCAAATCCATGTTTGGTACGGTTGCTATTATGACGGGGCTTATGGCCTGGAATAATTATATCTGGCCTCTTGTTGCTGCCAATGACAGAAAAATCATGCCGGTAATTTTGCAGCTGCAATATATTTCACAGAATGCCAAAGAGGGCATGGGACCTGTCCTTGCAGGGTATGTGATAGCGTCCGTTCCGATTGTGATTTTATTTATGGCTGCAACGAAACCCTTTATTCAGGGAGTGACTGCGGGTGCGGTCAAAATGTGACAATATATTAATAAGGAGAAGCTTATGAAAAATTATAAGAAAAAACTGGCTGGACTGGTGGGAATACTTCTGACTGCGACAATGATTTTAAGCGGATGCGGTTCGAAAGAAAATGAGGATACTTTGGAAACACCGGAAGCAGTTCCGACAGATGCTGCTGATGAAGCGGAAAGTACTGCTGACAACCAGTCTGCGGAAACGGATGATTTTGCTCCGGATCATAAAATAAAAATAAGATTTGCGACGGGAACGATGGATTCTGATGATAATAAGGCAGCCTGGGAAGAAATTTTGGCAGCCTATAATGAAATACAGCCCAATGTTGAAATTGAACCGGTTCCGCTTGACTGGGCAAACCAGAGAACGTGGCTTACCATGCAGCTGACGGGAGGAACGGCCCCGGAGGTATTCCAGTCAAAACTGTCATGGGCGACAGATGACTATAATAAAGGGCTGATAAGGAATATCAATGATCTGATGGAAGCGCCGAATCCTTATACAGATACGCCGAGCTGGAAAGAATTCTATGCACCTGCTGTAATCAGTCAGATGCAGGCCATATCCAAGGATTATTACAGTACTTGTAATTACATGGATATTGTGAAGGTTTTCTATAATAAGGATATGTTTTCAAAGGCAGGAGTATCAGACATTCCGGAAACCTGGAGTGAGTTCCTGGATGTCCAGAAGAAATTGAAGGAGGCGGGATATGCTCCTTTTGCAGTACCGAATTCCAAACCGGCGGATAATATTTATAACTGGGCGGAAAGGCTGCTTACTTATCAGGTAGTAGAGGGACTGCTTCCGGAACTGGATGTAAACGGCAGTGACAGTATTGAAACGAGCGAAATTGTCCGAGGGATAGATTTAGATATAATCAATATTGAAAAAGCCCCTTTCAGTGATGTGTTTCCGCTTTTGAAGGAATGGAGCCAGTACTGGGCGGAAGGATATAATGCGATAGATTATACTACTGCGGAACAGATGTTTATCAGACAGGATGCGGCTATGATGCTGGGAATGCCCGGAACATCCAAAAATATGACAGATATGGGTGCAGATTTTGCTTACGGTGTTTTCACCTTCCCGTATTTGACAAAAGAAGATACACCTTATGCATGCGAAGCTGTTTATGAAATGGGAGCGGCAGTTACGGAAGTTTATTGTATTCCTTCCAATGTTGAAGGGGAAGAACTGGAAGCAGCTGAGGATTTCCTACGCTTCCTGGGATCACCCAAGGCTATGGAACTGATGGCGGAGCTGATGTATAAAATGCCTACATCAGCAGAACCGGTTACCGACAGTCTGGATGGCTGGGCACCGGAAGGAAGGACTGTAAAGATGAATCTTTACGGACCGGCGGTGGATCAGACATTCTTTGAGGACAGTGTCCTTTTTGGGCAGCTTTATATCGGAGATGATATCAGTCTGGAAGAATATCTGAAGGAACTTCAGAACTCCCTGAAGGATATGGCAGAACGACTGAAGGAAACAAACGGTTGGAGTGAAGAAAACAATTATGGCATTGTGGAACAATAATATGAGAAAACCCAATATACTGTATATTATGTGTGATCAGTTCCGTTATGATTGTATCAGGGCGCTGGGAAATCAGGAGATATTTACACCCAATATAGATCGTCTGGTAAAGAGAGGCCTTGTATTTGAAAATGCCTATTCAACCTGTCCGGTATGTGTCCCTGCCAGATATACGGTCAGAACCGGCCGGGAGCCGGCTCTGACCGGCTGTTACCAGAATGAGATGCCCCAAGCAATGGACGGACTGCCGGAAGAGATGCAGGACAGGTGCGGAGATTATCTGGCCACTGCAATGAGGAAAGAAGGCTATTATACTTTCGGTATTGGAAAGTTCCATACCGTTCCGGAATTTAAAGAAGATCTGGGCTATGACCTGCAGCTGAATACGGAGGAATTATGGGAGTGTCCGGAAGATAGGGCAAATGATGCCTATTATAGCTTTATCAGAAAGGAACATCCGGAATATAATCATATAGAACAGCTTCATGGGGAAAGAACTAATATGTACTATGTGCCTCAGGTAAGTCCCCTGCCGGCAGAACTAACGGTAGAAAGCTTTGTTGCAGACAGAGTGATTGAACAATTGAAGACTGTGAAGGATAAGCCATATTTCGGCTTTGTATCATTTATCGGCCCTCATCCTCCCTGTGCACCGCCGGTTCCTTTTAATCGTATGTATAATCCGGATTCCATTGCCAACCCTCTGAGAGGAAAGCCTGAGATTGATTTTATGGATGAACAGATACTTTGGATGAACTATTTGATATGGGCGGATGAATTGAATGATTTTGCCGCCAGAAACGTGAAATCAAGATATTATGGGGAAATAACATATATTGATACTTGTATCGGCAGAATACTGGATGCGGTAGAGGCAAGAGAAGACAGTGAAAATACGCTGATTTGTTTTTTCTCAGATCATGGGGATCATTTGGGAGATCACCATGCATGGCAGAAGGAAAGCTATTTTGAACAATCATGTCATATTCCCTTTCTTTTAAGTTGGCCAGCCGGATCTGCAGAATGGAAGCTGGAGGGCGGCAGGAAGGAAAGACAGCTTGTTTGTCTTACAGATTTATTTGGAATTGCAACGCAGGCAGCCGGAAACCCGCAAATCAGAGATGGGCACTCTATTCTGAATGTACTGGCAGGAAAAGAAAGAGAGCGGGAAACTCTTTTTGCCTGCTATGGACGTCCGGGTACTCCACAATTCAAAACAATGATCCGTCAGGGAGACTGGAAATATATTTATATGGCGAATGGGGGAAAGGAGCAGCTATTTCATCTGATAGAAGATCCGGAAGAACTTGTCTTGTATAATATAAGAGAAGAACAAATCATGAAACAAATGAGAAAACGGAATCTGGATTTCTGTGGTAGAGAAGGATTGCTTTCTGCCAAAGATAAAATGAAAATGAAGAGCTTTTCTTATAAGGAGCGGCCCCGTTTCCGTATTCATCAGTTTGACTTATCCGGCGGTATCCATGATTTTGGTATCTATTAGAAACATAAAAACAAAGGGCAGACAGCAATTTTAATCCCGACAGGGAAAGAAACAGGCTGTCTGCTTTTTTCAGCCGCATTGCCATAAACTCCTGAAGTAATTTATACAACTTATACGTAGAAGGAAATGTAAGCAGAATGTAAAGTACGTAAGGAAAATGAAAGTTGAACAACAAAAATGCCGTAAAGGGAAAAAGTTATATATAAATAAACAATTCTTAAATATTTATTAATTTTTTAGTGACAAGCCAACGGATTTGGTGCATAATTTGAATGATATTGTATTGTGAGTAACTGTTGTCTTACGATGTAACAGGCAGGAAAACAATACAAAGCACAGGGAAAACAAGGTGTCGAAAATGACTGTGCGTTTTATAACAAATTATATGGAGGGTTCATTATGGAGAATAAGTACTATGAGATGAATATCGCCGGCTGCATCAGAAGACTGCCCCGTATCCGTATCACCGACAGCATGGAAATTGCCAGTTTTGTCCTTTTGGGAGATGCGGAGCTTGTTGTAAAGGCGGCGGCGGAGCTGGTAAAAAAAGTGCCTGAGGTGGATTATCTGATCACTGCCGAGGCAAAGGGTATTCCGCTTATTCAGGAAATGGCACGTATTCTGGATATGAAACGCTATTTTGTCGCAAGAAAGAGCGTCAAGCCTTACATGATAGATCCCTTTGTGACGGAGGTATATTCCATCACTACACAGAAAAAACAGATCCTTTGTCTGGACAGGGAAGAGAGCAATATGATCCGGGGAAAGAAAATCCTCATTGTGGATGATGTTATCAGTACGGGAGAATCTTTGAAAGCCATGGAATCCCTGGTGGAAAAAGCCGGAGGAAAGGTGGCGGGCAAGGCTGCCATATTGGCGGAAGGAGATGCTGCGAAGCGTAAGGATATCATCTATCTGGAATCCTTCCCGGTATTTCCGGTAACCGCATCCAGATAAAAGACATCTCCGGCAAAGTACAGGCCTGCCGGAAGAACCGGACGCTTCGGTATGCGGACCGATGGAAAGGAACCGGAAAATTGAGGAGAAAATCAAGTGAATTACGTAGTTAACGATATCAGTTATAAATATACTCCCGATGGAAAAGAAGTCCTTAAAAAGGTGAACTTCTCCATAGAAAAAGGAAAGGTTACGGCGATTGTGGGGCCAAGCGGATGCGGAAAATCCACTCTGGTGCAGATATTCAGCCAGGTCATTCCCAAGCTTATCGGAAACGGGGAGCTTCAGGGGAGCTTTGACGTACCGGAGGGAACCTTTGTCAGCGTGGTGAGCCAGTCTCCGGAGAACCAGCTGTTCGGCTATGGTGTGGAAGACGCGATTGCCTTCGGAATGGAAAACCTGGGCCTTCCCCAGGAAGAAATCATGGAGCGCATGGAGTACGTTCTGGATCTGCTGAACCTTCAGTATCTGAGAAACCGAAGTGTGGCAAACCTTTCCGGCGGACAGCGCCAGTCCGTATGTATTGCTTCCGTACTGGCCATGGATCCGGATATCCTCATCATGGATGAGCCGGTCAGTTCTCTGGATCCCAACGGCAAGAAAATGGTGCAGAGTATCCTTGGACAGCTGAGTATCAACGGAAACACAACGGTGCTTGTGGATAATAACCTGGTATGGTCTGCGGGAATTGTGGATCATGTGATCGGCCTGCTGGACGGAGAAGTAGTTTTTGACGGTACCAGGGATGATTTTTTCAAGGATTTTGCATTGCAGGAGAGACTGGGAGTTATCATTCCCCAGGAAGTGGAAATATACAGGGAACTGTCCAAAAGCTTCCCTCAGCTGGAGCTTTTCTACACGGTGGAGGAAGGACAAAAGCAGCTGGAAAAGCTGATTCCTGTCAGGGAATTTACGAATACGCAGGTGCAGGAAGAGGAAAAGGAGCCGGTGATTACCGTTCATAATCTGGGCAAAACCTTTAGCGACGGCTTCCATGCCCTGATCGATGTGAATGCCAATGTGGCAAAGGGTAAGGTGGTTGCAGTTTTGGGACAGAACGGGTCAGGAAAAACCACCTTTGTAAAGCATTTGAACGGCCTGCACAAGCCCACGGAAGGGGATGTGCGCTATAAAGGGGAATCCATTATCAAAAAGACGGTTGCCCAGGTTTCCAAGAATATCATCCTGGTGTTCCAGCATCCGGAGCATATGCTTTTTGAGGAGACCGTGGAAAGGGAGCTTACCTTCTGTGCCCGTATGCAGCAGGTGCCTTTTTCGGAAGAACAGCTGACGGAGGTGCTGAAGTCTTATCATCTGGAAGAGGATCGGGAAACCTTCCCCCTGAATCTTTCTATGGGGAAAAAGCACATGCTGACGATCCTTTCCGTATTGTTTTCCAGTGCGGATGTGATCATTCTGGATGAGCCTACCCTGGGTATGGACGGTTTCCTGATAAAGGAGCTGGCAGATATGATCAAGAAGCTGTCTGCGGAAGGAAAAACCGTTATTATGATCAGCCATGAAATCCCTCTGGTGTTCAAAACAGTGGATGAAGCCATCATACTGAACCAGGGAGAAAAGATTTTTGAGGGCTCCAAAGAGTCGCTGGCCCGCAGGGATGACATCTTTGACCATATCAATATCCAGCTGCCGCCGGTAGTTCTGCTTTCCAAGGCTCTGGGTCTGGATGAAATCTGTTACAGTGTGGAAGAGTTTGCGGCAAAGATAGTGGAAAGGAATGTATAAATGGATTATTTACAGTATGTAGACGCGGACTCCCTGCTGCACAGGCTGGATCCCAGAACCAAATTTTTGTTTTTCCTGGTTATGGCGATTCTGACCAGTGTCATCAAGTCGGGAGTGGCTTTGCTTTTTCTGTTTGCTTTTTTTATTGCCATGTGGTGTACCTGCCGGATTCAGAAGTATATCCTCGTACTGGCCGGTAAATTGAAAGTGCTTCTTGCTTTTATTTTTCTGCTGTGGCTGATTCTGGGACTTTTTGAAACGCCCGCGGTACAGGGCGGCCCTATCTTTTTCGAAACAGTGATGCCCTTTTTTAACGGTCAGGGCATTTCTATCTGTTTTGACTGGTATGATCTTTATAAGGGCGCTGTGTACGCCCTGCGTATCTTCCTGATGATTTCCTCTTTTTATACGGTGCTTCTGACCACTAACTTCAGTGAAATCATATTGGGGCTTCAGAAGTGGAAGATTTCTTATGCGCTTGCATTCGGTATCGGCCTGATTTTCCAGATCATACCTATGATTATTACGGAGCTGAATGCTATTATGGAGGCTCAGAGCTCCAGAGGGCTTGAGATTGAAGACTGCGGATGGGCGACCAAGGTTAAGAATTACGTGACCTTTTCCCTGCCGCTTCTGTTCCGCGTTATCAGCAAGGGACAGGCGATATCCCTGGCGATGCACTATTATCAGCTGAATTTCTCTGTCCGCCGTACCGCCTATAAGGCGATAAAAGCGACGGCTTACGATGCCTGGTTTGTGGCGGCCAATGCAGCTGCAATTGCGATTACGATTGTTCTTCGTATGTATTTCTATATTCCTGTATGACAACGGCTGGCAGTCAGCCTTATAATCAACAAAAGCACGCTGCCGGAGGCAGCAGAACGGAGGATGTATGATTAAAAAATGGGAAAACCTGACGAGAGATGAAATCGCAGCGCTGGATAAGGACAAATCCATTGTCCTTTTACCCACATCCGCTACGGAGCAGCACGGCGCACATCTGCCGGTGGGAACGGACGCTATCATTCTTTCCACTCTGGTGGACAAGATGGTAAATGAATGTGAATTTGAAGAGGGTAATTTGATTTTTGCCCCTCAGCTGAATGTGGGGAAGAGCAATGAGCATATGGGCTTTGCAGGAACCATTACGTTTGGAACACAGACCTACTATTCCCTGCTTCATGACATCGCAGCCGCCATATCAGCCAGCGGCTTCAAAAAACTGGTTCTTTTCAACAGCCATGGCGGCAATACGGATATGCTGAATATGATCAGCCGTGACCTGCGTATTGATCTGGGTCTGGATGTATTTGTATTTGACTGGTGGTTTACACCGTTCTGGAATGACGGTCTGAAGGATCTGCAGCAGTCCGGCAAGTACGGCGTTTTCCATGCCTGTGAGCTGGAAACTTCCCTGATGCTTGCGGCGAGGCCTGAAACCGTACATATGGAGCTGGCTGTGGATGAAGAGCCCGCGGACTGCTTCAAGGGAGAGAAATATGTAACCGTATTCGGCCCCATCAATGCGGGCTGGAAAACGAAGGATGTGACAAACAGCGGCGTTATCGGCGCCCCTACCTTTGCCACAGCCGAAAAGGGTCATAAGCTTTTTGATTACGCGTGCAAGAAGCTTCTTGATATATTACACGAAATAGCTGAAATCAGCTATTAATCAATCAGCCACGAATGAGGAGGAGAAAAAAGTGACTAAAAAATTTTCATTTGTTAACATCATTTTCTTTGTTGTATTTGGTGTTCTGACAGGTGTCCTTTGGGCTTATCTGTGTCCTATCCCGCTGATCCCGGGTGCGGTTCATTTCAGAACATTTGCATTTATTATTGTAGTTATCGGATATCTTTTCGGACCCGTAACCGGCTTCTTTGCCGGATATATCGGAACTATTGTATGGGCGCTGCTTTCCGGAAACTTTATTCCTCTGCATTCCCCTCTTGCAGATGGTATCACCGTAGGCCTTTCCGCAGCCCTGCCTGCCCTGATTCATCTTCGCAATGGGAAGAAGGATCTGCTGGAGCTTACTGCCAACAAGGGTAAATTCATTGCTGTCAGCCTGTTCTGGAGTATCCTGTTCGGTATCCTGATGATCCTGACCACCAGCATTTCCCTTTCCTATTTCACAGGTCTGGAATATACCTACTGTGTCATCTGGATTGGTATTGCGGATGTAGTGCCGATCGCTCTGACACCTTTCGTTGTCCTGCTGCTTGCCAAGAGAATGAAAAACATCAGAAATATCGTGCCTTATATCTAAAAGACCGGGTTAGGAAAAGAAAAACTTACGCGTAACCAGGAAGGGCCGCTTCCCGGCAGTTATCTGCCGGAAGCGGCCCTTCTTTTAATGGGGATCCGAACGGTTCCCGATCTGGCTGTATACGGACTCAGCATCAAGGATATGATAGGGCTTTGTCTGATGATCACCGGCAGCTCCGGCGGTAACGAGAATGTATTCGGTATCTCCAATCCGCGCTAGGCTTGCCAGGCACAGGCCGGCCTCACTGGTATAACCGGTTTTCCCGCCCAGGATTTCCCCGCCGGGAAACTGTGCCGTTTCCATATATTGGAACATGGAGCTGTAAAAGGTAAAGCCGTCAGGATGTAAGGCGCTGGGAGAAGTGCTGTAGCGGCTGGCGGTAAATACTTTTCGGAATTCTTCATTATTTAACGCATAGCGCAGCAATACGGCGATATCCTCTGCCGTAGAGTAGTGATTCTCATCATGAAGCCCGGTGGAATTGCAGAAATGTGTGTTTTCCATGCCCAGCTGATCAGCCTTGCGGTTCATCATTCCCACAAAATCCCGCTCCGAGCCTGCGATGTTATCGGCAAAAGCAAGACAGCATTCCGCGCCGGAGGGCAGCAGGATGCCATAAAGCAGATCCCTTCCGCTTGCTTCCTCCCCGGGCTGAAAACCGGCCATGGAAGCATTTTGGACATAGAGGGAGGAGAAAAGGGAATCAGGCAGCGGAATCGTCTGATCCAGATCTGGCGTATTTTCGATCGCGAGTATGGCTGTCATGATTTTAGTGAGAGAGGCCGGATAAATCCGCGTGCCCTTCTGCCGGGATGCCAGAATTTCGCCGGTGTCCAGCTGCTCCAGGATACAATAAGGACTGTAGAGCTTCTCCACATCCACCGACAGGGATGGCTCTTCGGATTCAGATTCAGCTTCTGCAGGTTCGGAGGCTGCGGTATAACCGGAAATAATGTCTTTATTTTCCTGCCCCAGAAGAATCCTGCCGGAGATGAATACGGTAAGACCCGCGATCATAAGTATGATAAGTACCGTGCACAAACGCCGGATACGCCGTCTGCGCCTGCGCTGTTTCCTGAGTCTTTGCGCCCGCATTCTTTCCTTATTTGTGTTCGATCCCGTTTTCATAAAGTATCCTGCCTTTCTAAAATGTCTTACCGGAAAAACCGCTTGCTCATAAAGGAAGCACTACCCGGAACGTAGTGAGTTCCTCTGCACTTTCTGCCGTGATGGAGCCGCCATGCAGGGTAACAATCTCCCGGGCGATAGCAAGTCCCAGTCCGGCGCCGCCTGTGTTTGTGGTCCGGGCATCGTCCAGACGGAAGAATTTATCAAAAATGGAAGTGAGCTGCTGTTTGGAAATCGTTTTGCCCTGATTGCGGATAAGGATGATGATTTGGTCGGTTCCGTATTCCGCAGTGATTTCAATGGGGGTATCCGGGTAACTGTAATAAATCGCATTTTTCAGCAGGTTATTAAATACTCTTGCCAGCTTTTCCGGATCCCCGTATACGGTACAGTTTTCATCAACCGCAAGCCGAACCGTATTGCCATGGGCAGTCAGCGCGGGATAAAATTCATCGGTCAGCTGTACGAGAAGGTAATAAAGATCTACCTGTTCCTTTTCCAGTACAATTTGCTGAAGGTTATACCGGGTGATTTCGAAAAATTCGTTGATCAGCTTTTCCAGCCGGTTGGCCTTGTCCAGTGCGATATGCGTATATCTGGCCTTCTGTTCGGCAGGCATGTCCGGGGCTTCATCCAGAAGGCTGAGATAACCGATGACAGAGGTCAGCGGTGTTTTCAGATCATGGGCAAGATAGGTAATCAGGTCATTCTTACGAGCGGCTTCCTCCTTCAGAATCTGCTCGTGCCGGAGCATCTGGGATTTGATCTGCATGATCTGCGCCGAAATTCCTGCATATTCTTCCGGAAAAATATAGGAGATATCATTATCCTGGGTCATACAAAGGCGGATCATATCACCGGTTTTGTGCAGCGCCGCCTGTTCCTTCCGTGAGGCATACATCCGGGAAATGAGATAGACGGAAAGAATCCACAGACTTACGGTGAAGCTGAGTATACGCAGCATCAGATTCTTCAGCTGATACCAGTTAGGTTCCCGGATGAAGCCCTCCTGACCGGTTTCATTAAGGACAGCGCTTCTGGTATGCATATAATTTTTGTCAAACCAGTCCAGGACAGCGCCGTTCCAAATGGTGTCCACCAGGTAATAGAGCAGCAGGCAGAAAAGAAGGCCTGCACAAATAGATACAATAAGTTTTAAGTAAAAAGAGAATTTATGCTTCAATTTTATATCCGCACCCCCAGACCGTCTTAATATATTTTGGCTCCTCAAAGGAATCGCCCATTTTTTCCCGCAGATGCCGGATATGGACGGTAATTGTATTGTTGCTTTTGTTGAAATATTCATCTCCCCAGACCTGATGGAAAAGTTCCTCTGCACTCACCACATTTCCCTTATGGCTGCAAAGGATGCAGAGTATGGAAAATTCTGTGGGTGTAAGAGTGAGCGGCCTTTCGTTCAGGGTACATTCGTGAGTTTTCACATTCAGTGACAGGCCGGAGCAGGAAATGATGTCATCAGTCATACCGGATCCGGAATTGTAATGCTTATAGCGCCGCAACTGGGCTTTTACCCGGGCTACCAGCTCCAGCGGGCGGAAGGGCTTGGTGATATAGTCGTCAGCCCCCAGGGTAAGGCCGGTTATTTTATCAATTTCCTCTCCCTTGGCGGTGAGCATGATAACCGGATAGGTATATTGTTCCCGGATGATCCGGCATAGCTGGAACCCATCCATTTCAGGCATCATTACATCCAGTATTGCCATATCCAGGGATTCCCTGCGGATACATTCCAGCGCTTCCGCGGCAGAATAGAATGAAAAGACCTCGAAGCTTTCGCCCTGTAGATACAGGGCGACCAGATCTGCAATTTCCTGTTCGTCATCTACGACAAGTATTTTTTCCCTCATAAAGATTTCCTCCTGTTGACATATCCTATCATAACAGAAAATGAATGGGTGTTTGTAATGGTTTTCCTTACAAAATATTAAGATTTTCATAATTTGCACCCCAGCCCTGTGCTTCGCGTCTGCCGCAGGCCTGTCTTCCCGCTGTGGACTCCCTTCCCAACCGCTCTATGTACCCTGCGCAGGCACGTTCTCACTCTGCCAAAAACGCAGCGGTACTAAGATT
>ERZ791934.277-NODE-277-length-73919-cov-5.329078_pt1 | contig 73919 bp, 69 predicted proteins | sample MGYA00510125_ERZ791934 | MGnify/ENA primary metagenome ERZ791934 (study PRJEB30046, sample SAMN00993240) | human gut metagenome | study: EMG produced TPA metagenomics assembly of the A metagenome-wide association study of gut microbiota in type 2... | reverse complement strand
TCTGCTCCGATACTGAGGGCTGGTATGATTCATCTATGCTTGATACTGTGTTTACCATAACTGCAAAAAACGCTAAGGAAAATGCGGGAGAAGAATTTGAAAATATAGTTATGGGCGAACTTAAAAAGTGCGTAAAAAATGGATTAGATAAAGAATTGGTGCAGTCTGCCATAAACGCCTTTGAGTTTATGCTCAGTGAAGAAAATTTTGGATATAAGCCAAGGGGACTTTATTATGGACTTAAATCCATGAACAGCTGGCTCCATGAAGAAACCCCTCTTGACAGCTTCAGATTTAAAAAGCATATAGCCGCCATAAGGGCAAAGGCTGAAGAAGGATTATTTGAAAACATTATAAAGGAAAAAATGCTTTCTAATCTTACAAAAGTATTTGTATGCTTTAACCCTGCTGAAGGTATGCAGGCAGAAATAGACGAAAAGGAAAAGAAAAAACTTGAGGAATACAAAGCATCCCTTTCAGAAGAAGAAAAAAATAAAATAGTAGAAGAAACCAAGAATCTGTTAAAACATCAGTCAGCAGAGGATGACTTGTCCGTAATGCCTTATCTGCTCATTGATGATATAGACAAAAAGGCAGATATTATTGAAAGCAGAGACGAGGACGGCGTATTTTATGTGCCTGCCGAGACTAATGATGTAATATACAGTGAGCTCTCATTCAATGTGGACCATATATCGGATAAGGACTATGGATATTTAGGCCTTCTTTGCGATATGGTAGGAAAACAGGATACAGAGAAATTTGGGTTTAACGAACTTTCCACAAAAATAGATATGTATACAGGAGGTATAACCGCATCCTGCGCAGCATACTATGGTGCGGATTCAAAAGTAAGAAAAGTAGTCAATGTAAGTGTAAAAGCTCTGTCTCAGAATGTTGAAAAAATGCTTGAAATAACTGACCAGACAGTAAACAAAATGTTATTCGACAGACAGGAAAGCCTTAAGCTCATAATAAAAGACAGAATATCAAAGCTTGAAAACTATCTTACACAAAATGGACATATGGCCGCTTCAAACAGAGCTCTCAGCCATATTAACCAGGCATATAAATTTAAGGACGCTACAGGAGGAATAGAGTATTTCAAATTCCTGACCGATATTGATAAAAACTTCAATGACGGTGTAGTTAATAAGCTTTTATCCCTTACAAAGGCAGTATTTACACGAGAAAATCTTACCCTTGGAATAAGCTGCGAAGAAAAAGATTTTAAGAATGCGGCTAAAATAAGAGAGATTTTCGGTAAAGATTCCGTACAGTATGAAAAAGAAGAATCAGCTAAAGGCGAAAAGACATCTGAGGGAATAGTAACTCCCGGTAAAGTACAGTATGTCGCAAAGGCCGCTGACTATAAAAAAGCAGGATATGAATACAGCGGAAAACTTCTTGTGCTTAAAAATATAATTGACCTGGAATATTTATGGAATACGGTAAGAGTACAGGGTGGAGCCTACGGATGCGGATGCAATTTCCTCAGAAGCGGAAGTATGTATATGTACTCCTACAGAGACCCTAATCTTGCTTCAACACTGAATATTTATGATAATTCAGCTGAGTTTGTAAGAAACTTTGAATCGGATGAAAAAGCTATGACAGGCTATATAATAGGAGCCATAAACAGCATTGACAGACCATTAAGCAAAGAGCAGAGACTTAAAACAGCCCTTATAAGACATATCAACAGAATTACGCCTGAGCTTCTTCAGAAAGAGAGGGACGAGGTTCTTTCAACCTCAGTTTCAGATATAAGAAATTATGAAAATATGCTTGCCGGATTTAAAAACAGCAAAAATATATGTGTCATTGGAAACGGTGATAACCTAAATAAGGAAAAAGCTTTGCTCGAAAGCATAATTACAATGAAATAACTGTTGCATAACTAAGAATTATGATGTATACTGTCACAGGTATTATTCATCATAAGGAGATGTTCCTTGCCTAACCATCTCCAAAATAAAAAACAGGGGGAATTTAATATGAGAAAGATCAATACCGAAACTATCGCTCTGACGGGAGTAACCGCTGCCGTCTACATGGTCGCTACGCTGGCAATATCGCCAATAGCTTACGGAAGTGTCCAGTTCAGGATATCCGAAGTAATGGTTCTGCTGGCTTGGATCAATCCGTCATTCGTTCCAGGACTGGTTCTTGGATGCGCACTGTCAAATATGTTCAGTCCGCTTGGCATAATCGACGTACTGTTTGGAACATTCCATACGTTCTGTTCGGTAATGCTTATAAGCAGGACAAAAAACATGTATTTGGCATCACTCTGGCCTACGATATTTTCATTTATCATAGGTTTGGAACTTTATCTTGTTTATGGTTCACCGTTCATAGCTTCTACGCTTTCGGTAATGGCAGGAGAGCTTATATGTATCACGCTCATAGGATGCATCGTTTTCTCCATAGTGAGAAAAAACGGATACATAATGGCAAGACTCCAGAAATATTGATCATAAAAAAATCAAGACCCGTATTTAACGGGTCTTTTTTATTGCCTAAAATCCGGATAAACCGCAAATATCAATAAATAAAATATCCTGCCTTGGCCGGGCAGGATACGAAGATGGAAGGATTTATGAAGAAATTTTTATCAGCTTTCCTGCTGATGATTATATTGTAAAGGACCCTTGTGAACTGAGTATATATAAGTTGTGAATAATTTGTAAACAAAAAAATCTTTTGTTAAGATAATTTTTTGTTAAATGTAAAAACAATGTTAAATAGTGTATTTGTATATATTTCCTGTTTACATATAGAGCTTTTTAAACTAAAATAAGAATATATGTTCGTATTAAATGCGAAAGAAGGTTCTTATTATGCAGAGGCTTATATTACATTCTGACCTTAACTGTTTTTATGCTTCCGTGGAATGTCTTTTAAATCCCAAGTATAAAAACAGACCCGCAGCGGTATGCGGTGACCCCGGAAAAAGACATGGCATTATACTGGCAAAAAATTATATTGCGAAATCCTTTGGAGTTGCTACCGGAGAAACAGTATGGCAGGCACGCAGCAAATGCCCGTCTCTGGTACTGTTCCCCGCAAGATTTGAAGTCTATAAGTATTATTCGGCTAAGGTAAGGGAAATATACTACAGATATACAAATCTGGTGGAGCCATACGGCCTTGATGAGGCCTGGCTTGATATATCAAAACCAAACGGAGATTTTGATTATGCAATGAATACGGCTCAAAAAATAAGTGATACCATAAAAAAGGAGATAGGGCTTACTGTATCCATAGGAGTTTCCTTTACTAAAAGTTTTGCGAAACTGGGAAGTGATTATAAGAAGCCTGACGCCATAACACTTATAACACCCGAAAACTTTAAAAAAATAGTATGGCCCCTTAAAGTTTCAAATCTTATTTATGCGGGAAAAGCTACCACAAAAACCCTTAATAAACTTGGAATATATACCATAGGAGATTTGGCAGAGGCGGACGAAAGATGCATAAAAGCCCACCTTGGGAAAAACGGCGACAGACTGAGACTGTGGGCAGGAGGAAAAGACTTTGAACCCGTGCGGGACTATATAGACCGTGCGGAAATAAAAAGCGTTGGAAACAGCGTTACGCTTCCCTATGATATATATAATGACGATGATATAGCCATAACGCTTATGATATTGTCAGAAAGCGTGGCATCAAGGCTCAGAGAAAAAAAGCTTATGTGTTCTACTGTTCATATAGAAATAAAGGAAAAGGAGCTTATAAGGTTTTCAGGTCAGAAAAGACTGAGCTTTCCTACCTGTGTGTCAGAGGACATATATAATGCCGCCGATGAACTTTTCAGAGCCAAGAGACGTGAAGGAAAAATGATTAGAGCTCTGGGAGTAAGGGCAGGAGACTTGGAAAGCTCGCAGGTAATGCAGCTGTCCATAGACCCTGACTTTAACCGCTCAATGAAACAGCTAAAGTTAGATGAAATGCTGGACGGCATAAGGAAAAAATATGGATATGACAGTGTCAAAAGATGTATAATGCTCTTAAATACGGATTTGTCAAAGATGAATCCTATAGCCGATAATACTGTATATCCTGGAGGCTTTGTATATTAGAATATTAAAATGATGCGGAGGACAATTGTTTTTCTGTCAAATAACGTGCAAGTATGTTATAATCTATATATATTATTATATCTGCAGGGCGGAGGTGTTTCTATGAGACTTGTTTTTTCAGGAGCGGCGCACGAAGTTACGGGCAGCTGCCACTATTTGAATGTTTGCGGAAAAAACATACTTTTGGATTGCGGTATGGAGCAGGGAAGGGATATTTATGAAAACCAGGAAATACCTGTTCCTCCATCTGATATAGATTATGTATTTTTATCACACGCGCACATAGACCATTCGGGATATCTTCCTTTGATATATAAAAACGGATTCAGAGGAAGCATATTTGCCACAACGGCAACCGTTGACCTTTGTGACATAATGCTCAGGGACAGTGCGCACATTCAGGAATTTGAGGCAGAGTGGAGAAACAGAAAGGCGAAAAGGTCTTTGGAAAACCCTTATGAACCTCTTTATACAATGAATGATGCAGAAGGAGCCATAGGTTTACTGGTACCCTGTAACTACGGCGAAAGAATACCTGTCTGCGAAGGTGTTGAGATAGAATTTACCGATATCGGGCATCTGCTTGGTTCTTCCAGCATAAAGCTGTGGCTTACTGAAGACGGAATAACAAAAACATTGGTTTTTTCAGGCGATATAGGCAATACTGACCAGCCTCTTATAGAGGACCCCAAGTATACGGATGAAGCGGATTATGTAATAATGGAATCAACATACGGAAACCGTATGCATGGAGAAAAGCCTGATTATTATAATGCTCTGTCGACTATTATCCAGGAAACTCTGGATGCCGGCGGAAACCTTGTAATACCGGCATTTGCTGTTGGCAGGACCCAGGAAATGCTGTATTTTATCAGAAAGATAAAAGAAGACAATATGATAAAAGGCCATGACGGATTTAAAGTATATGTTGACAGCCCTCTGGCAGTTGAAGCCACAAGGGTATTCAATAAAAACACACTGGCATTTTATGATGAGGAAGCCCTTGAGCTTATAAGACGCGGAATAAATCCCATATCCTTTGAGGGGCTTGAAACGTCTGTAACCAGTGATGATTCAAGGGCCATAAACTTTAATAAGGAACCGAAGGTAATAATATCCGCATCAGGTATGTGTGAGGCCGGAAGAATAAGACATCATCTTAAACATAATCTTTGGAGAGCCGAATCAACGGTGCTGTTTGTAGGATATCAGGCTGAAGGAACTTTAGGACGCCAGCTTATAGACGGTGTGGATTCGGTAAAACTCTTTGGTGAAAAAATAGGTGTAAAAGCAAGGATACTTCAGCTGGAAGGTGTTAGCGGCCATGCCGATAAGAAAGGACTTACTGACTGGATAAACGGTTTTAAAGAAAAGCCGAAAAGAGTATTTATAGTCCATGGCCAGGATGAAGTAACCGACGAATATGCAAAATATCTCAGAGACGAATTTGGCTATGAGACATTTGCTCCATACAGCGGCGCTGAATTTGACCTTATTACTAACTCAATAGTAAGCGAGGGTGTTAAGAAGCTTGTGGAGCAGCCTGAATTTACTGAATTCAAATCCAAGGGAGCAGCCAGAGGCGAAGCTCTTTATAAAGAGCTTGAAAGTGCAGCTGCAAGACTTAAGATGGTGGTTGCACATAATAGAGGAGGAGCAAACGCTGACCTTAAGAAACTCCTTGATAAGATAAATGACCTTTGTGATGAATGGGACAGATAAACAGAAAATAAGTATGAAATAATTACAAAAGGCTTTGGGGCTTGTGGGCTTCAAGGCCTTTTTTCTACATCCTTTTAGTGACATTATATGCATCCATAAAAAATACAAATAAAAAGAGACGAAATAAATCATCTCTTGATATATTTTAATATGATGATTATAATTCCTTTTTTACATATACGATTCCAGTAGCTGCTATACCTACATAGGAACCTATAGTGGGGCCGATATTGGAGATGGTATCCTTATCTATGTGTATGCCATTTGACTCAAGTTTTTCAAGCATTATATGGCAGTTTACGGGGTCACCTGAATATATGGGGAATACCGGGTAATTATCGTCAATCTGTTCATCGGCTACTTTTTGTGCCATATAATCTATGCTGTGTTTAAGGCCTACGCCTTTGTGGCATACAAGTACTTCACCTTCACTGCCTATTGTTATTACGGGCTTTATACGCGCAATAGCAGCTGCACTTGCTTCAAATCTTGAAAGACGTCCTCCCTTTACCAGATAGTTAAGAGTAGGGAATGTGGCATAAAGACGAATTCTCTTTTTAAGATTTTCGGTAGCTTCAACTATTTCTTCGGCAGTCTTTCCCTCATCTCTGAGTTTTACTGCATTGCCTACAAGAAGTCTTATTCCGGCCGTGGCATTGACTGAATTGATTATGTGTACTCTGTCATAGCCGACTTCATTTTTACATAAAACGGCAGTCTGGAACATTCCGGTCAATGAACCGGAAATCATAATTAAAATAACGTCGTCTCCTGCCTTTTTGGCCTCCTGAAAAATATCAAGATATATGCTTGGCGAAGGCTGGGCTGTCTTTGGGAATTCATCATTCTGCTGAAGTAATTCAAAAAATTTATCTTTGGTTAAGTTTATACCGTCAAGATATTCTTTGCCTCCAAATGTAATAGGTATAGGTATAACTTCAATATTTTTATCTTTGATTTCATTCTGCTCATAGTCGGAACCTGAGTCGGTTATAATTCTGATTGACATTGTTGTTCCTCCGCATATCATTATATTTATAACAAAATTTTACTATTCGGCAGGGTTATAGTCAAGCAAATTGTCTTTTTTGAATCACAATGTTGAGTTTTTTAATGATATTTTAAAAAGAGAAAGAAAATAATTCTCTTTTTTGGCAAACGATTTTGTGGTAAAGTATATGAAAGAAATATGTCACGGAGGTATTGTGTTGGGAAAAGTAAAACTGATAGCAACAGATTTGGACGGAACATTTCTGACTGACGACAAACATATATCACAAAACAATATGAAAGCTTTGAAGGCTGCTGTCGAAAAGGGAGTCCTTTTTGTTCCTGCTACGGGCAGAGGCCTTTTTACTATGCCTGAAAGTGTTATGGAGCTTGACTGCTTCAGATATATAATAACATCCAATGGGGCCGCCATAGAAGATATGAAAGATAAACGCACCATATATAAAAAACAGCTTGATTCTGATTTAACGCGTGACATAATAAAATATGGTCTGGATTTAGGTATTATGGTGGAAATATTCATAGACGGCAGGGCATATACCCTTGAAAAGTTTGATAAAGACCTAGTAGGATATGGAGTTAATCCCAAGTTTGTAAACTGGCTTAGAGATACCAGAACTATGGTTGAAAGTTTTGATAATATACTCAAAAATGATACCACAGTGGAGAATATAAATCTTATATTTACCGATATGAACCAGAGAGTGGAGACTTATAACTATATTTTAGAAAAATATAATGTGGAGATAACAAACTCCATTGGAAATAATCTTGAAATAGGAGCAAAGGGCTGCTCCAAGGGAGAAGCTCTTGAATTTCTTGCCGGCTTATTGGGAATAAATATGGCCGAGGTAATGTGTCTTGGAGATAATGATAATGACAGAGATATGATAAAAAGGTCAGGTATTGGCATTGCAGTGAAAAATGCCGATGAAAAGCTTAAAAACAGTGCCGGATACATAGTTTCATCCAATAACGAAGACGGCTTTGCAGAGGCCGTAGAAAGATTTGTACTTGACTGACGCCCGGAAAGGAGCATAATTTATGGGAATAATAAAAGCGTTAACAGGAGCCGTAGGCGGCGGACTTGCCGACCAGTGGCTTGAAGTTATAGAAGCGGCTGATATGAGTGATACAACGGTATTTTCCGTTGGAAGGAGCGCAAGGGCTTCTGACAGAAGAAATGCCAATAAAAAGGGAAGCGAAGACTTCATAAGTGACGGCTCAATAATACATGTAGGGCCTAATATGTTTATGATACTTACTGACGGCGGAAAGGTTGTAGACTATACTGCCGAGGAAGGATACTATAAAGTAAGTATGGATACGGCTCCGTCACTTTTTAACGGCTCCTTTGGAGATGCCCTGAGAGAGTCTTTCAGCAGGGTAAAATATGCGGGTATAACACCAAGAAAACAGAAGGTATACTATATCAATCTTCAGGAAATAAAAGGCATAAAATTCGGAACCCGCACTCCGATAAACTATTTCGACAACTTTTATAATGCGGAGCTGTTTTTGAGAGCCCACGGAACCTATAGCATAAAAATAACGGACCCTCTGCTGTTTTTCAGAGAGGTAATACCTAAAAATGACGATATAGTTGATATAAAAGATATAAATGAACAGTATCTCAATGAATTTCTTGAAGCGCTCCAGGCTGCCGTAAACCGTATGTCAGCCGACGGAGTGAGGATATCCTATGTCCAGAGCAAAGGTATGGAGCTTTCAAAGTATATGTCTCAAATACTTGATGACGACTGGAAAAGGGAAAGAGGAATGGAGATATGCTCCGTCGGAATTGCGGCCATATCCTATGACGACGAAAGCACAAAACTCATAAATATGAGAAACCAGGGCGCAATGCTTGGAGACCCTTCCATAAGAGAAGGATATGTGCAGGGCTCTCTGGCAAGAGGCCTTGAAGCGGCAGGAAGCAACGATGCAGGCTCCATGGCAGGATTTATGGGAATGGGAGTAGGAATGGGCGCCGCTGGAGGCTTTATGAAGGCTGCATCTGAATCCAATAATTCTATGATGGCAAAGAATAATACTCCGGCACCTCAGGGTGACAGCTGGCGCTGTGAATGCGGAAATGTAAATAACGGAAGATTCTGCAGCCAGTGCGGAAAAGAGAAAAAACAGGAAAATGCAGAAAACGTATGGAAATGCCAGTGCGGCAGTGAAAATACGGGAAATTTCTGCCCTCAGTGCGGAAGAAAAAGGCCGAGTGAGATAGTATGTAACAAATGTTCTTATAGATGGGACGGAAACGGCATTCAGCCTAAATTCTGCCCTGTATGCGGAAATCCTTTAAGCTGATTTTCCGTAATTTTGGAGGTTTTTAATGGATACTTATATGTATAAATGCCCAAACTGCGGCAGTGGTATGGAGTATGATGCTGATACCCATATTTTCCACTGTGAATACTGTCTGAGCGATTTTACGGCTGATGAGCTGGAAGAAAAGCGAAAAAAGGCAGAAGCAGCGGCGGCGGAATCTGATAGAAAAGAAACTATTACCGGATTTGAAGAGCATTCTTCGGTATACAGCTGCCCAAACTGCGGAGCTGAAATAGTAACGGATGAGACAACGGCAGCATCTTTCTGCTATTACTGTCATAATCCGGTAGTTTTGAGCGGCAGACTGGAAGGAGAATTTAAACCGGATTATATAATACCCTTTAAATTTGATAAAGAAGAGGCGGAAAGAAAATTTTACAGATGGATAAAAAGCAAAAAACTTCTGCCGGGCTATTTTACAAAGGAGTCTGCTCTGGAAAATCTATATGGAGTATATTATCCGTACTGGATGACTGACTGTACCGTAAAGGGAGATTTTCAGGCAACGGGAAGAAATATAAAAGTATGGATATCCGGAGAGCTTGAATATACGGAAACAAAGGTATACGAGATAAAAAGAGAAGGAACCATTGAATTTGACAATATAAAGAATTTTGCTATGAAGGGCGACAGAGCAAAGCCGGCTATGGCTGTACAGCCCTTCAGAGACGAAGGTATAGAAGAATTTAAAATGGCATACCTGTCAGGTTTTATGGCGGAAAAAAGGAATGTTGAGTATTCTGAGACCAAAGAAACGGTTAGAGGGCAGGTTGAGGAATATACAAAGAAAATATTTGAAAGTTCCATCGACGGCGGATACGGTTCGGTTTCGAATAAGTCTTTGAATTCCAGTGTTATAAAGAGCAGTCATAAATATATACTTCTGCCTGTATGGGTAGTTACATATGTTTCAAAGGGTAAGACTTACTATTTTGCAATCAATGGACAGACAGGAAAAACCGTAGGAAAACTGCCTCTCAGCAAGGCTAAAGCGGCGGCTGTAGCTGCGGCGATATTTATAATTTCATTCCTTGTGGTATTTGGAATAGGGGTGATGATAGTATGAAAAAGATTTTAGCATTTCTGACTTTGATTTTTATGCTCATCATTCCTGCAAACTCTGTCTTTGCGGCTTCTGGCGTATATGACGATGCCGGACTGTTTTATGAAACGGAAGTAATAGCGTTGCAGGAAGAACTTGCGTCTTTTACAGAAACTACAGGCTGGGATGCTGCAGTTGTAACTACTGATGACGCCAAAGGAAAAACGTCAATGGCCTATGCCGATGATTTTTATACCGAGCTTGGATATGGGGATAACGGAGTATTATATCTTGTAGATATGGACAACCGCGAAATATATATTTCAGCTACGGGTACGGCATCGGAGTGCCTCACTGACATTAGAATGGACAATATATTTGATTCAGCCGTTTCCTATGCATCTCAGGGAAGCTTTTATAAGGCTGTTTCAACGGAGATATCAATGTCTTTGGAATATTTTCAGGCAGGAATACCCGTTGACAGCGACAAGGCGGCTGTGCATATAGCTGTTATAGTAACAGGCATAATAATAGGTGCCGCATTGGCAGCTTTTTGGGTTATAACGGTTTATAAAGAATACTCCTTTGAAGAAATCGGAGAAATTTATGAATATACTTCAAAGAGCAAAGTAAACTTTAATGTAAAAGATGATAAACTTGTCAATTCTTTTATAACCACAAGAATAAGGCCAAGACAAAGAAAAAATCCTCCATCAGGAGGAAGAAGCAGAAATTCATCTGCCCATAGAGCTTCCAGCGGAAGAGTACACACGGGAAGAGGTAGAAAATTCTAAAATCATATATTAAAAAGGACCAAAGATTTGTTTGGTCCTTTTATTATTTAGGCAATATAAAAAGCCCATAAAAATGGGCTTTTTATTTTTTTATTTTTTCTTTGCTATTTCTATATTTACTTTCTTACCTTTAATTTTGCTGTTTTTCATTGTTGAGATTATGTCTCTGGCATATTCTGCGGGTACATCAACAAATGTATAGTCATCATAAAGGTCGATATGTCCGATAAGATTTCCGGGAACACCTGCTTCTCCGGCAAATGCACCTACGATATCCTTGGCTCTTATTTTGTTTTTCTTTCCGGCATTAATGAAAAGTCTTATGGTATCATCTCCGGAGTCACCATAGATTTCTGTACCTCCGAAATTGATATCGTCAGTATCATAGGACATAAGGTCACTGAGACTTAATTTGAGCAGGGCGGCAGCTATGTCTGTGGCAGCAACATCGTCATCATTTACCATATTGTCAACGATATCTATATATTTTCCAAGACCGCCGTTATCAATAACTTCCTTTACTTTTTCAAGGAAGGCCGCTGTCTTTATTTCCTCAATATCGCTGAGAGTTGGGAGCTTTTTCTGCACTATTTTTGTTTTTGTATAGCGCATAATATCTCTGAGTTTATATATTTCCTTTCCTACACAGAAAGTAAATGCCTTTCCGCTTCTTCCTGCACGTCCTGTACGTCCTATTCTGTGAACATAGTATTCATCATCCTGGGGTACGTCATAGTTAAATACTATATCTACGTCGTCTACGTCGATACCTCTGGCAGCAACGTCCGTTGCGACAAGTATCTCGATGGTGCCGTTTCTGAACTTCTGCATTACCTTATCACGCTGCTGCTGTTTAAGGTCTCCATGAAGGGCCTCGGCAAAATAACCTCTTCCCTGAAGCTGTTCAACAACTTCGTCAACACGCTTTTTAGTATTGCAGAATACAATTGATAACTTGGGAGCATACATATCTATTATACGGCAGAGGGCATCGGGTTTTGTCTTCTCCTTAACATCAAAATATGCCTGCTCAATACTGGGGACAGTAAGTTCCTTTCTTGTCACCTTTATGTATTCGGGACTGTTCATATATCTTCTTGAAAGGTCAAGTATTTCCTCGCTCATTGTAGCTGAGAACATAACTGTCTGTCTTTCTTCGGGGATTTTGAGCATTATTGTTTCGATATCATCTCTGAATCCCATATCAAGCATTTCATCGGCTTCATCGAGTACCACATACTTTACAGTTCCCATTTTGAGAGTATGTCTCCTCATATGGTCCATAACTCGTCCGGGAGTACCGATAACAACCTGTACACCTTTTTTAAGGGCTGTTATCTGTCTGTCAATGGGCTGTCCTCCATATATGGGAAGGACTTTTATATTTTCCTTATACTTAAGGAATTTTCTGAATTCCTCGCTTACCTGAATGGCAAGCTCCCTTGTGGGGCAGAGAATAAGAGACTGAAGGCTTTTATCATCGGGGTCAAGCATTTCAAGACAGGGAAGGCCGAAGGCCGCTGTTTTTCCTGTTCCTGTCTGGGACTGGCCGATAATGTCACGTCCGTCCATAATAATTGATATTGCCTGTGACTGTATGGGAGTTGCTTCTTCAAATCCCATATCTTTTACTGCACGGACTATTTCGTCCGATAAATTCATTTCTTCAAATTTAAGATTTTCCATAGTATTCCTTTCATTACTAACATTTATCCAGCAAATGTACCTATTATATCAGCGAAAAAAACAATTTGCAAGTATTAGATTTTTCGTTTATAATGTTGCTGTCATATTTTGTAACAACTTTGTAATGGGTTGTTAATTTATTTAGATTGGAGAAACATATATGCAGATTTTGAGAGCTATGCTTCTGGGCCTGATACAGGGCTTTTCGGAATTTATGCCCGTCAGCAGTTCGGGAAACTTATACTTTTTCAGCAGTCTGTTTAATATAGACGCATATACGCTTTCCTTTAACATTCTTTTACATACCGCAACTCTTGCAGCTTTGATATTTATATATTTCAAAGACATAAGAGCCATGATAGCAAATCCAACTTCACATCTAAATAAGATGGTAGCTGTGGGAATTATACCTATCTTTGTGGTATCCGTTATCTTTCAGATGAAGATAGATACGTTTTTCTACGCATCAAAAGCTTTGGGAGTGTGCTTTATATTTTCAGGTGTTGTACTTTTTTATGAAACCATGTATTCGCCCGGAAAAAAGAAATTCAAAAACATGAAAATAAAAGATGCGCTTATAATCGGAGCTTTTCAGACAGTGGGAGTAATACCCGCCGTATCAAGAAACGGTATGGCCCTCTGCGGAGGACTTCAGAGAGGATTTGACGGAAAAACTTCTTTAAAATATGCTTACCTGATGTCCATACCGGCAATGCTTGGAAGAATATTTGCAGACGTACTTATGATATATAATAACACCGACAGTACGGTTACAGATGTTTTTGGAGCATTTTCTATGATTTTTGGATTTGTTGCGGCCTTTGCAGCCGGCGTTGTGGCCATCAGGATAATGCAGAGACTGGCAGCTAAAGGAAAATTCAGAATATTTTCTTATTATATGTGGATTATCGGACTGATAACTCTCGTTGATATGCTGTCATTAAATAAAATATTCTAATAATTTCTTGACAATAAAAATGAATGTGTTAGAATATCTTTGTTATTATATTATGAAAACAGCTGTGAAGGCGAAAAGTAGTCTGATTTGTTGTTCCCAGAGAGAAAGCGTCTGCCTGTATTGGCTGGCTGAAATCGCTTTTGTTTCAATCGTCAGATGAAGTTCACGCCGGAGCTTGTCCGCTGAACATTTTTAAGTAGGCGGATACGTATTCCGCTCGTTACGCGGACACGCTGTATTGGCAGCGTTGATGAGCGCCTGCATTATGCAGGAATCAGGGTGGTACCGCGGATATATACCTTCGTCCCTTTTATTTGGGACGAAGGTTTTTTTATTTACAGCTGAAAATCTGAAAGGAGCTACATTAAATGAAGGAACAGCTTAATGCAATCTATGAAAAAGCCGTTGAAAGCATTAAAAATGCTGAACAGTTAAAGGACATTGATGAAATTAAAGTTAAAGTTCTCGGTAAAAAAGGCGAACTTACAGGAATACTTAAGGGAATGGGAAAACTCTCACCCGAAGAAAGACCTGTTATCGGTGAAATGGCAAACCGTATAAGAGCTGACATCGAAAGCAAGATGGAAGAAGCTAAAAAAGCCTTTGCCGCTAAGGAGCAGGAACGCAGACTTAAAGAGGAAACAATAGATGTTACTATGCCCGGCAAAAAATGCGAGTGCGGACACAAGCACCCCATGAGCATCGTTATAGATGAAATAAGCGACATATTCATCGGAATGGGTTATGAAATCGTTGAAGGACCCGAAGTAGAGCTTGACTACTATAACTTTGAAGCCCTCAATATCCCTAAAAACCATCCTGCAAAGGACGAACAGGATACATTCTATATAAACGGAGATATTTTGTTAAGAACACAGACATCACCCGTTCAGGTAAGAACAATGGAAAGAGGTATACTCCCCATCAGAGCCGTATGCCCCGGTACAGTTTACAGATCAGATGAGGTGGATGCAACACATTCACCTGTTTTCCATCAGTGTGAAGGTCTTGTAGTAGATAAGGGCATAACAATGGGAGACCTTAAGGGCGCCCTTGAAGTATTCGCAAAGGAACTCTTCGGAAAGGATATAAAGGTAAGATTCAGACCTCATCATTTCCCCTTCACAGAGCCTTCAGCTGAAATGGACGTAACATGTTTTGCCTGCGGCGGAAAGGGCTGCCGTGTATGTAAGGGCGAAGGATATATCGAAGTGCTTGGCTGCGGTATGATACATCCCAACGTATTAAGAATGTCAGGTATCGACCCTGAAGTATATAGCGGTTTTGCATTCGGTATGGGTCTTGAGCGTGTTGCTATGCAGAGATACGGCATAACAGACCTTCGTCTGCTTTTTGAAAACGATATGAAATTCCTCAAACAGTTCTGATAGATAAGGAGTGTGAAAATAAATGGATTTATCAATGTCTTGGTTAAAGGACTATGTTGATATAGATGTAGATATAAAAGATTTTGTTGAAGACATTACGCTTACAGGCTCTAAGGTAGAAGGCTGGAGCGAAATGGGCGGAGAACTTTCAGGCATAGTTACAGGTAAAATTACAGAAATAACAGCGCATCCCAATGCGGACAGACTTGTTATATGTAAGGTTGATATCGGTAAGGAAATGCCCCTTACAATCGTTACACATGCGCCCAATGCAGTAGAGGGTGCTTATGTATGCGTTGCCCTTGACGGAGCAACTCTTGCAGGCGGTGTTGTTATCCATGATACAGATTTCAGAGGCGTTATGTCATACGGTATGATGTGCTCTGTAGAAGAAATGGGATTTGACAGACATGACTTCCCTGAAGCTCCCGAAAACGGAATTTACATTTTCCCTGAACCTGTAGAACTTGGAAAAGATGTATGCGAAGTTATGGACCTCAAGGATAAAGTAGTTGAGTTTGAAATCACATCAAACCGTCCTGACTGCTTCTCAACAGTAGGTCTTGCAAGGGAAGTTGCAGCAACATACAACAAGGAATTCAAATACCCCGAAATAAGCGTTAAAAACGAAATAGACGGAAATATCGATGAGATGGTTCAGGTAGAAATCAAGAATCCTGAATTATGCCCCAGATATACAGCAAGGGTAGTTAAGAATGTAAAAATCGAGCCTTCACCCAGATGGATGAGAAAGAGACTCCGTGCAAATGGTGTAAGACCCATAAACAACATCGTAGATATTACAAACTATGTAATGCTTGAGCTTGGACAGCCCATGCACGCTTTCACAATCGGAAATATCGACGGAAGCAAAATCATAGTAAGAAATGCAGAAGAAGGCGAAAAGATAACAACCCTTGACGGTGTGGAGAGAAATCTTGACCCCTCAATGCTTGTTATATCAGACGTAAACAAAGCAGTAGCCATTGCAGGTGTAATGGGCGGCGAAAACTCAAAGGTAAACGGAAGCTCAGACACAATACTTTTCGAGTCAGCTAACTTTGACGGTCCCAGTGTTCGTATTACAGCTAAAAAAGTAGGCTTAAGAACTGACGCATCAGCAAAATTCGAAAAGGGTCTTGACCCCAACCTTACTATGGACGCAGTAAACAGAGCCGTACAGCTTGTTGAAATGCTTGGCTGCGGTGAAGTAGTTAAAGGCGTTGTTGACTGCTATCCTAATAAGAGAGAGTCTTGGAGCCTTGATTACAGCCCCGAAAAGATAAATAAACTCCTCGGTACAGATATATCTGAGGACGATATGATAAAGATATTTGAAAAAATCGAGCTTAAGGTAGACAAAGCAAACAAGAAGGTAGAAATACCTACATTCAGACCTGACCTTGTAAGTATGGCTGACCTTTCAGAGGAAGTAGCAAGATTCTATGGATATGACAAGATAGTTCCTACACTTGCTGCCGGAACACCTACAGTAGGAAAGAGAACATACGCTCAGAATATAACAGCAAAAATAAAGAATTCTCTTATATCAAACGGACTCTGCGAAGCTATGACATTCTCATTCGAGAGCCCTAAGGTATTTGATAAACTTAATATTCCCGAAAATGATGACCTCAGAAAGACTGTTGTAATCTCAAATCCTCTTGGAGAGGACTACAGCATAATGAGAACAACTACTCTTAACGGAATACTTACTTCACTTTCAACAAACTACAACAGAAGAAATGAAAGTGCAGGACTTTTTGAAATAGCAAAGATATATATACCCAAGGCAGTACCCGTTACAGAGCTTCCTGACGAGCCCGTTAAGGTAACTGTTGGTATGTACGGAAATACTGATTTCTTTGGAATCAAGGGAATAGTAGAGCATATGATTGATACTCTTGGCATAAAGGATGCAGAATTTGTTCCCAACAAGGATATCTACTGGATGCACCCCGGAAGAACAGCTGACGTCGTTATCGGAGGAAAGACAGCCGGATATGTAGGAGAACTTCATCCTGCAGTTGCAAAGAACTATGAGATAGGTACAAGAGTATATATCGCTGTACTTGATGAGGAAACTCTTATTCAGGCTTCCGACCTTCTTACAGTATATAAACCTCTGCCTAAGTATCCTGCAGTTGTAAGAGACATATCAATGCTTGTTAAAGACGAAGTATATGTAAGAGACCTTGAGAAGGCTATAGATGAAAACGGCGGCAAACTCGTTGAGGATATAACACTCTTTGACGTATATAAAGGCGGACAGATAGCAGAAGGCTATAAATCCGTATCATTCTCCATCACATTCAGGGCTGAGGACAGAACACTTGTAGATAATGATGTAAACTCAGTTATGACAGATATCCTTTCCGCTCTTGAACAGAAATTCGGAGCAGTTTTAAGGGATAAATAAAAACAGCAATTTAACGGTTTTTATTACAGGTTTTACTTGTTGTGTAATATTTTGAAGATATTATGTAACCTTATAGAGCTTGTTTTAAATACTGCAGGAGAGTCATATGATAAAATATGACTCTCCTTTTTTTATTTTCAGACATCGAAAAGGATACATCAATGGGGGTGTATGGATAATTTTGTCTGACAATATTTTCGGAAAAAGCCCGGAAAACGGCTTGTTATGTAATTACATAGTGCCATATATTTAAATAAATACTGCATTTGATGTCCGACATCAAAGGTAAAATTTGCATTTTAAAGATAATTATCAGGTTGCATAAAACCTAAAAGTTAAAAGAGATGGATAAATTGCACAAATAAAACTTGAAAACATTGGTTTTTGGTGCTGTATCCGTGCAATGTTTTTACAAAAAAACCTTGAAAATAATAAAATATGAGTTATAATGTAATAGTGTTGTGATGTAAGTAATGAGTTTATCAACACAACGCTTAAATAATTCTGTCGTGGAGGGAGAATTAAAATGTTTAAAGATGATAAACGTGTAAGAATGTTCTGCGGTCACTACGGCAGCGGAAAAACCGAATTTGCGGTTAACTATGTTACAAAGCTTAAAGAAGAGGTTGGCCCTGACAGAAAGGTTGTTATATCCGATATGGATATCGTAAATCCTTATTTCCGTTCGAGGGAAAAGAAAGCTGAACTCGAGGAAAAAGGAATAGTTGTCTATGGTTCATCATATAACAATGATGCGGACATACCTGCGGTCCCCGCTGAAATGATGGGTCCCTTTGTTAATAAGAACTGTGAATATATCGTTGACCTTGGCGGCAATGATGTTGGAACAATAGTTCTTGGCAGATATAAAGAACATATGGATCCTGAAGAGATCGATGTATTTATGGTCATCAATACATACAGACCTGATACCTACGATCCTGATCTCTGTATCGAACAGATGAGAGAGCTTGAAGCCGGTATCGGACTTAAGATTACAGGTTTTGTAAACAATACAAATCTTGTCAGAGAAACTAAAGCCGAAGATCTTCTCAGAGGCGAAGAGATAATCTCTGAAGTAAGCAGAAGAACGGGAGTACCCATCAGATATACTGCTTACGTTGAGGAAGTTGTTAAAGACATGACTCCTGAAATCAAAGCTAAACTTTCAGGAACAGTCGTGCCTCTTACATATTATATGAGAGCATCATGGATGTGATTTATCTAAATAAATAAGGAGGTGCACTTAAATGGCAAAATTCACATTAACATTCAACAAAGAAAACTGCAAGGGCTGCGAGCTCTGCGTTAACGCATGTCCTAAAGGTCTTCTTGCACTCGACAAGGAACTTACTAACGACGCAGGTTATTTCCCTGTAGGTATCACTGATCAGGAGGCATGCATCGGCTGTCAGAGCTGTGCAAGAATGTGCCCCGATTGCATAATTACAATCGTTAGAAATGATTAATTGAGAGAGGAGGACAATAATAATGGCAAGAGTTATTATGAAAGGCAACGAAGCTATCGCTAAGGCAGCTATCGTTGGCGGTTGTAGATATTTCATGGGCTATCCTATAACACCCCAGAACGAAATACCCGAATATTTATCAAGAGAATTACCTAAAGTAGGTGGAACATTTATCCAGGCTGAATCTGAAGTTGCAGCTATAAATATGGTTTACGGAGCAGGTGCATCAGGTGCCAGAGTTATGACATCTTCATCAGCACCCGGTATCGCACTTAAACAGGAAGGTATTGGCTACCTTATCCACGGCGAGGTTCCCGCAGTTATCGTATCAATGATGCGTGGCGGCCCGGCCCTTGGTACTATCCAGCCTTCACAGAGTGACTATATCCAGGCTGTATACGGCGGATGCAACGGTGACAAACATATCCCCGTACTTCTTCCCGGAAACATTCAGGAAGCTGTAGATGACGTTAAATACGCATTCGAAATGGCTGACCATTACAGACATCCCGTAATCGTTTGCTGTGACGGTCTTATCGGACAGATGATGGAGCCCGTTGACTTCGATCATCCCGTAGAGATCAAATCAAAAGACGATCCCGCTAACTGGGCACTCGGACATTCAAGACCCGGTGAAAGAAACTTCATCTATGGTATTTCTGATGACGCTCCTGACTGCGAGAGAAGAAATATCAGAAACTTCGAAGGCAAATATGCTGAAATGGCTGCTACAGAAGCTAAATATGAAGAGTTCATGATGGATGACGCTGAGTACGCAATGGTTGGTTACGGTACAACAAGCCGTATCCTTAAGACAGCTGTTATCGAGCTCAGAAAAGAAGGATACAAAGTTGGTTTAATCAGACCCAAGACAGCTTGGCCTTTCCCTGAAAAACCTTTCCAGAATAAAAATATCAAGAAATTTATCGTTGGCGAAATGAGCATGGGCCAGATGGTTATGGATGTTGAGCGTGCTTGCGAAGACAGATCAAAAGTAACTTTCTATGGCAGATGCGGTGGTGTTATTCCTACACCTGAGGAATACATCGAATTCGGTAAGAAAGTAATGGGAGGTGCAAACTAATGTCTACAGTAATTTTCCAGAAACCGGAAGGTATGACAGATCGTAAATTACATTACTGCCCCGGATGTGCTCATGGTATCGTTCACAGACTTGTTGCAGAATGTGTTGCTGAACTTGGACAGGTTGATAACACAATTATCACAGCTCCTGTAGGATGTTCAGTATTTATTCCTAACTATTTTACATATGATACAATTCACTGTGCTCACGGTAGAGCTCCTGCTACAGCTACAGGTATCAAGAGAGTTCACCCTGACAAACTTGTTATCACATACCAGGGAGACGGTGACCTTGCTTCAATCGGTACAGCTGAAATCATTCACTGTGCAGCTAGAGGAGAGAAGATCACAACTATCTTCATCAACAATGGTATCTACGGTATGACAGGTGGACAGATGGCTCCTACAACACTTCCCGGAATGAAGGCTACAACATGCCAGTCAGGCCGTGACGTTAAAGTAAATGGTAACCCTCTTCGTATCTGTGAACTTCTTGCTACTCTTGACGGTCCTGTATACATTGAGCGTGTATCTGTTGATTCAGCTCCCAATGTAATCAAGGCTAAGAAAGCTATCAAGAAAGCTCTTGAGTGCCAGATGAAAGGTTTAGGATACTCACTTATCGAAGTAGTATCAAGCTGCCCTACAAACTGGGGTATGACACCTGTTAAGGCTATGGAATTCGTAAGAGAAAAAATGATCCCTTACTATCCACTGGGTGTTTATAAAGATTTAACAGAGGAGGCTAAATAATTATGGGAAAAACATATAAAATTAGCTGCGCTGGATTCGGTGGACAGGGTGTTATGTCAATGGGACAGCTTTTAACATACGCTGGTATGGAAGAAGGCAAAGAAGTTGCATGGGTTCCCTCATACGGTCCTGAAATGCGTGGTGGTACAGCTAACTGTTCAGTAACTGTTTCTGATGAACCTATCGGCTCACCCGTATTCGATAATGGCATTACAACATGTATTGCTATGAATGTTCCTTCATATCTTAAATATGTTGATAAAGTAGCTCCCGGCGGAGACCTTTTCATCAACTCTTCAATCATCCACGATGAAGTAAAGAGAACAGATATCAACGTTTACAAAGTTCCCGTTAACGATATCGCTGACGAACTTGGAAACCAGAAACTTGTTAACATCATCATGCTTGGTGCTGTTCTAGAAGTTACAAAGATTGTTTCTCCTGAAACAATTCTTCACAAAGCTTTCCTTAAACTCTTCGGAGAAAGCAAAGCTAAACTTATCCCTGCAAACGAGAAAGCTCTCGCTAAGGGTGCTGAGGCTGTTAAAGATCAGCTTAAATAAGAGTGAATTTTGCTATGCACTTTAAATAACTGGCGCAGGCTTTATGCCTGTGCCTTTTATTTTTGCTAGAATATTTTTACTATAGATTTTAGAGCGCTTTTTAGGTGAATAGTATAATTTTACCAGATTAACGGTTGATTTTTGTTTTATTTTGTTATATAATACAAGTAATCTTTATGTTGGAGGAAAAACTTTATATCATTTCCTCGTAATAACAATAAGGGTTGGGATTTTTAACAGTTTAAAGGAGGATTTATTATGAAAAAGAAAATTGCAGTTTTACTTGTAGCTGCTATGACTATGGCACTGGCTGTACCTGCTTTTGCACATCAGGTAGTTGTTGTTGACCCTTCAAAAGAAGTTGTTGAAGAGACAGCAAAAGAAACAGAGGCAACAGAAGAGGCTGCTGCAGAAGAAACAACAGAAGCAGTTGTAGTTGAAGAAACAGCAACAACAGAAGAAGCTGTTGTAGAAGAGACAGCAACAGAAGAAGCTGTTACAGAAGAAACAACAACAGAAGCTACAGAAGAAGTAGTTGAAGAAACAAAGGTTGAGCCTATCGTTACATCACCTAACAAAGAAAAAGACCGTGAAGTAGTTCTTGAAGATGGAACAGCTGTTACATATTCAAAGGTTAAAGAGCCTAAGACTATCTTCAATACAGCTCCCTCAGCTGAACATCCTTTCTCAGACGTAACAGGCGAAGATGAAAAATATGCTGAAGCAGCTTACTCACTTGGTATGACTATCGGTATGGTAAGAGGCACACAGTTTGTTCCCGACGGAACATTAACAACAGAAGATGCTATCACATGGCTTTACAGACTTCTTGATGGCGAAAGCAAAAACGGTATCATTTTAACAAACATTTCAGAAGCTAACGGATATGCTCAGAAACCCCTTACATGGGCAGTTGGTTTAGGTCTTGTTGAAAGCACAGTTGAACCTAAGAAAGAAATCACAGTTAACGAATTAAATGCTATCCTTGCTAAACTTGGATACAACACAGGTCTTGTTGGAACAGATGCAACAATGACAAGAATTGATGGCCTTAAACAGGTTCTTAACTGTGGCGTTGCAAGCTCACTTACACCTATATCAACAGCTGATTACCTTCGCGGTGCGATTCAGGTACACTGATATATTTAAATCTAAATAATAATTTTAAAATACGGACTTTTTAGTCCGTATTTTTTTGTGGGTGTTTTTAAATAAACATAATATATTTAGCTTGACAAACATACATGTCTTATATAGAATGTTATACGAGGCTAACATATTATTACATAATACAACAGAGGTGTTAAAAATGACTCTTGATGAACTGGCAATAGGTGAAAGCGGAGTTATAGTAAAAGTAGGCGGAGAGGGCGTATTGAGAAGAAGACTTCTTGATATGGGACTTACGCCAAAGACAAAAGTTATGGTTAGAAAAGTGGCACCAATGGGTGATCCCATAGAACTGCATCTTAGGGGATATGAACTGACTATCCGTATAGATGACGCTAAAAAAATTGAGGTGGAAAGGACTAGCGAAAAATGATATTTGCTCTTGGTGGAAATCAGAATTGTGGAAAAACAACATTGTTTAATCAGCTCACAGGATCAAACCAGCATGTCGGAAATTTCCCGGGAGTTACGGTAGAAGGAAAAAGCGGTATCGTCAAGGGACATCCTGACGTAAAAGTGGTTGACCTTCCAGGCATATATTCTCTCTCACCATATACGGCTGAAGAGATAGTAACAAGAGATTTCTTGTTAAATGAAAAAATTGACTGCATTATAAATATAACGGATGCAACAAATATCGAGAGAAACCTTTATCTTTCCTTACAGCTTATGGAGCTTGACATACCTATGGTAATAGCTCTTAATATGATGGATGAGATGAGGGAAAACGGAAACACCATCAAAATAAAACAGCTCTCCGAAGACCTTGGAGTTCCTGTTGTTCCTCTGGCAGCTGTTAAAAATGAAGGTGTAGATGAGCTTATAGAGACTGCAATACATACAGCTCAGCTTAAACAAAAGCCGGCAGTTACTGACTTTTGTTCAGGTGCAGTGCATAGGGCGATACATTCTGTTGCGCATCTGGTAGAGGACCATGCCGATAGAATAAATGTACCTCCAAGATTTGCGGCTACAAAGCTTATTGAGGGTGATGAGCCCATGCTTAACTCTCTCTGCCTTTCAGATAATGAGAAAGATATGCTTGAGCATATAGTTACTGAGATGGAGGCAGAGACAGATACTGACAGAGAAGCAGCTCTTGCCGATATGAGGTATGACTTTATAGAGAGAGTATGTGAAAAATCAGTTGTAAAAAACGGTGAATCTAAGGCTCATGCAAGAAGTATAAAGATAGACAGCGTACTTACCCATAGGATTTGGGCTATACCCATTTTCATAGGGATAATGGGAGTTATTTTCTGGCTTACTTTCGGTGTAGTTGGTGCGTTTTTATCAGACGGATTTACAGCCATAATAGATTCATTTATTGGACTTATAGACAGGGGACTTACATCCTATGGCATAAACCCTGTAGTACATAGTTTGATAGTTGACGGTGTATGCGCCGGTGTTGGAAGCGTATTATCATTCCTTCCTACTATCGTTGTACTGTTCTTCTTCCTTTCAATGTTAGAGGACAGCGGCTATATGGCCAGAGTGGCATTTGTAATGGATAAAGCGTTAAGAAAAATAGGTCTTTCCGGAAGGTCATTTGTTCCAATGATAATTGGTTTTGGATGTTCTGTGCCTGCCATAATGGCAAGCCGTACTCTGCCGTCAGACAGAGATAGAAAAATGACTATAATGCTTACTCCTTTTATGAGCTGTTCAGCAAAGCTGCCCATATACACCATATTTGTATCATTATTCTTTGCACCGGTATTTAGACCGTTGGCAATGATAGGACTGTATGTATTTGGTATGGTAATGGGCGTTGTTGTAGGTCTTATACTTAAAAAGACAGCATTCCATGGAGAACCTGTACCTTTTGTTATGGAGCTGCCCAACTACCGTATGCCCGGACTTAAATCAGTAGGTATGCTTATATGGGATAAGGCTAAGGACTTCATAACAAAGGCTTTTACAGTAATATTTACAGCTTCGGTTATTATATGGTTCTTACAGACCTTTGATATAAGATTTAATGTGGTTGCAGACAGCGCAGACAGTATGCTTGCCCTTATTGGACAAACATTATCTCCCATATTTAAGCCCTTAGGCTTCGGAGACTGGAGAGCAGCAACAGCTCTTATTACAGGATTTTCTGCTAAGGAAGCCGTTATCAGTACATTGACGGTACTTGTTGGCGGGAATATGACAGCCATAGGAGATATGTTCACATTCAATGCGGCTGTTGCTTTCCTTGTGTTTACATTGCTCTATACACCATGCGTTGCGGCCATTGCTGCCGTTAAGCGAGAACTTAAGAGCGGAAAGTGGGCACTTATAATAGCCTTTGGACAGACTGCCTTTGCATGGGTTATTTCGTTTATAGTATATCAGCTGCTCAGTTTGATTTTATAAGGCGGTGGATATTATGAGTATTTTGGACTGGATACTGATAGGAGCGGTTTTAATAGGCGTTTTCTTTGCAGTAAGATATATGGTCAAAAATAAAGGAGGCTGCTCATGCTCGGGCGGCTCATGTATGGGAAGCTGCTCATCCTGCAAAAGCAGATGCAGCACTGGTAAAAGAAACAAAAATTTTGATATTTAAGAGAAAGCACCGATATTTATCGGTGCTTTTTATGTATGGTTACATTAATTATGAATGTACATAAAAATAATAGGTGCTGCCTTCGAGATATTTTTTATAATCGACTTTTATAAGGGCTTTGCCAGAGACTGTAAATGCATGATGAAAGGCAAGCCGGCCTGTAAATCCCACATAACATATTGTTTTGTCGTTATTTACAGCCATTATATCATCACCGTTACGCTCAGTCGGCTTTAAACCGTCTCCAAATATGAATCCTTCACTTTCGGCATCAGCCATAAACTGTTTTTGCGTTTTTTCGTCCGAGCAGTATACGTAGACCTTTATATCAGGTCTTAGTAAATCAGAGATTAGTCTTTTTGAAGATAAATTATTGTTTGATGTCATTTTAAACACTCCTTTTTATTTTTCCAAAAGAGCGCATAAAAAATCCCATCGTAAATGATGGGATTAGATTAGACATATAAAACCCATCATACAAGCATTAGCACCTTACTCAAAAGCAGGTTGCTGTGCGGTCACAGAGCTTGTCTCTCACGCACTCTTTATGGTATTTTCAGTATACAGTATTATAATTTTTAAGTCAACAAAGGTTATAGAGCTAAAACTATATTTGTGTTTTTTTCTCATAAAAAGGACAGGGTGAACAGGCGGTAGTCTGTCTCCTTCCAATTGCCTTTATACGGCAGAAACCGTTTTGCTGATGTGAACAGTTTTGTCTGCATTCTAAACGCATATCTATCATCTCCTGAATAAATTTTTGACTTTATGTATTAGTTTTAAACGGGAAGATTTATACAAAAGATTTGATTTTTTATATATAAACGCTAATATAAGACAAACTACAAAGCCTGGAATATGAATTTTCACAATTTGAGAATTTGTATTATAAGATAAAGTAACAATAGAGTAAGAAAAATCACTAAAAAGCCCGGAAATACGGGAAAAATTATCCAATAAATTTAATATTTTATTAATTTAAGATAAAATTATGTAAATCTTTCGTTTTTGTGATATAATTAGCAAAGACTAATATTCTGAGGTGGACAAATGAAAAGCTTGAAAGTTGTTTTAATAACAGTCCTGATGACACTTATGTGTACGGTTTGTGCATTTGGTGAAAGTATCAGGGTTATAAATATTGATTTAACATATGACGGAAAAACGGTTCCGTACAGAGAACAGGAAGTTCACGTTATTGTTGACGGTAAAGAACTTCAAAATCTTGATATGCCGGCTGTAATTATTGATAACAGAACACTGGTGCCCTTGAGAGCTATATTTGAAGCCATGGGGGCGAAGGTATCATGGGATGCCGAAACACAGAAAATTACCGGTGAGTTTGACGACGGAACGACTGTAATAATGTTTATTAATAATAAAGCAGGAGTAGTTAACGGAAATGCCTTTAACATGGATGTGGCTCCTAAAATAATAAATGACAGGACAATGGTGCCGGTAAGAGCAGTTGCTGAGGCAGTTGGAGCCGATGTTACATGGAATGACGCAACAAGAACGGTTAATATCAATTCATATGTTATAGGCGGAGACGATTCAGAAAACAGTGGAAATAATGAAAACAGTTCTTCTGCAGGAAATGAGACATCAGGAACAGAAGATAACAGCGGAAACAACAGCTCAGCGGGAAGTTCAGATATACAGCAGGACCCTCAAAAGGTTACTGACCTTTCTCATGTTGATACTGCCGAAATAGATATGTCAGCCGGAGGAACAGCTGTCAATGAAGTTAATGTTACATCAGTAGAAATAAACGGAAACGACAGCTACACTATAAAAACTTCAGGCAAAATATGGCAGTACAGATATGCTACTGTTCTTGGAACGAAAGTTGCTGTAGATATTTATGGCGGTTCACTGGCTGTGGCATCAACAAATATTCCTGTAAATGATGCCCCTGTTGAGAAGGTAAGGGTAGCACAGTATGCGGTAGAACCATATAAGATAGTACGAGTTGTTTTTGACCTTACGGAAACAGCCGGAGACTATTCCGTTACAAAATCTGCAGACGGAACAAGCATTACAGTGCACTTTGGAAAGGAGCAGGTGGTAGAGCCTGAGCAGCCCGATAATCCTGTTATAGGTGGAGACGGAGATGAAAATCCTGTAATAGATGATGGATTAAATTCTATAAACGACATAGAATATGATAAATCCGGAGACACCGAAACAATAACTATCCGTGGAGATGAAAATATAAGCTACAATATATTCACTCTGTCAAACCCCTATAGGATAGTTGTTGATATGGACAACTCCGTTAAAGATGTAGGCTCTATGCCTGACACCGGCAGTTCAAAATATATTAAGAACATAAGAATGAGCCAGTTCACCGAAACCAGTACAAGGGTTGTAATAGAAGTAGCTGACGGTGTCGAGTACAGCAGTTCTGTTGGAAATAAATATGTAAAACTGTCCATAACAAAACCTGAAGTAAAGATTACTCAGAGTCTTATTAATGACGGAAAGACAATAAGATTTACAAAAACAAATGGTCTTAACGTATCAAATATAACAAAGACATATGATCCATATTCAGGAAATACAGTTATCAACCTTAATGGAGATTTTGGTTCAGTATATGAGAATAAAACTCTTACATATTCAAGCAGCAATGAGGAAATGGCTTATATAAGCTCAGCTAAATTCAATACATCAAACGGAAAAACAACAATAACCGCAACTCCAAGCCTTATTGCCGAATATAACATTTATGAAAACGGAGACTACATTTATATAGATATGGTAGACCCCAAGACTGTATATGATGCGGTAGTACTTATAGACGCCGGACATGGAGGAAGCCAGCCTGGAGCCATCGTAAACGGCGTTTATGAAAAAGATATCAACCTGGACATTGCCAAGAGAGTATATGACCTTTTTGATGGAAGCAATGTCAAAGTATATGTAACAAGACTTACGGATAAAAACGTTGATAACTATAAGAGAGCATATATGGCCAATTATGGTGCGGATATGTTTATATCAATACACTGCAATTCCATTTCCGGAGACGTTGATATATACGGAACAGAAACTCTTTATGCTCCCCACAGCGGAGAAGGAAACGGAGGGCTTACAAGCTATACTCTTGCAAGCACTATACAGAAATATGTTTCAAGCGTAGTAGGAACACATAACAGAGGCGTTAAGGAACGTTCAGACCTTATTGTGCTTAAACGTACTACTGTTCCTGCGGCCCTTTTGGAAACAGGATTTATGACAGATGAAGGCGATATGTCCATTCTTACAAGTGCTTCAGGAAGACAGAAATATGCAAATGCCATTTATCAGGCAATAAATGAAGTAATAAATAAATACGATTATAGATAATGAAAACAGCAGGAAGTATATTCCTGCTGTTCTTTTGTTTGAGATTCATTAAAAAATGACATAAATGTATGCTGGCTTTTATTTAATTAAGATTTATGATAAAATATATCATATGCTTCGAAAATAAAAGCTTGGAGAATAAATTATGAAAAGATATTTTATTATAAACCCTGTTTCCGGAAATGGAAGAGCCAGAGAATTTGTGGCAAAACTTAAAGAAGGTGATTACGGACAGGTTTATATTACAGCGGGTAAAGGCGATGCTGAAAGATTTATAAAGCAGGAAGCTGAAAGCGGAGAAAAATGTGTGTTTTATGCTGTGGGCGGAGACGGCACATTAAATGAAACTGTGAATGGGGCCGCAGGCCTTAAGAATGTAAGCATCGGAGTAATACCTGCCGGTACGGGAAATGATTTTGTAAGATATTTTGAAAACAGAGATAAATTTTTAGATATAGATGCACAGTTAAACGGTGAAGAAATACAAATGGATGCCATTAAGGCTGTTTTTGATGGTGTAAAGTCTGTATTTTTTATAAATATGGCTAACATCGGATTTGACTGTAATGTTGTAATAAATGCCTCAAAAATAAAAAACGGAATTATTTCCGGACCAATGGCCTATATAATGGGTGCAGTGCAGGAAATATTCAGAAAATGGGGACAGAACGTAAAAATAACTTTTGATGACGGATACGAATATAACGGTTGTCAGCTTTTGTGTACCATAGCCAACGCAGGCTACTGCGGAGGAGGATTCAATTCATCACCCTTTGCCGATATTTCAGACGGTTATATTGATGCCGCAATAATTGATAAAATAAGCAGACCAAAGCTTATTTCTATGCTAAAGGGATATAGAGACGGTACATATTTAAATGACCCCAAAGCAAAGGGGGTTATTACTTACAGACGGACTAAATCACTCACTGCTGAATTCGGCTCAAATACTGAAATCAGTGTTGACGGAGAAATATTTGAATTTAAAAGGGCTGACTTTACGGTACATAAAGGATGCCTTAACTTTATTGTTCCAAAAGGAGCTTATATACCGGGAGGGTTAAAATGAAGATTGGAAACATTGAATGTGATGAAAATGAAAAGATAGTATATACCATAGCCGATGAATATACAGGCTTTATGGAAAACGTTTATAAAAGCGAAAACAGAGAATTTAACAGGGAAAACTATCTGGTATATTACACCTATTTTGTATTTGTAACAAGGGCAGCCATTGGGGGACTGACAAAGAAGATTCTTGATACAATGGGCAATCTGGCAGGACAGAAAGTAGGCAATGGAGACTACCTTGATACTTTTATAGGAAAAAGAGTTTATGTGGACTATATGAGGAAGTTTACGGATATGACAGGTGATATGCTTAATGCAGAAAAGATAGGAAAAATAGTTTTAAGCATAGAGCAGGAATTTGAAGCACCCGATAACAGCAGAGCGGCATCATCTGCCATAAGTTTTACCATAGAAATATTTAATAATGTTCAGAATTATTTCAAATGAAAGGACGGCTTAAAGCCGTCCTTTTTTATGGATTTCAATACCTGAGATATTTAAGGTCATTTCTGTCCAGAGCACCGCAGGCAAACAAGAATGCCGCATAAAAAGCAAGCATTATAACAGCCGCTAAAATATATGCGGCCTTTGAGGGCTCAATATATCCAAGTATGTATTTTGCCAATAGACCTGCGGCTGCGGCTGACATCACAGGCTTTATAAATATGTCGGTAATATTTAGTTTTACTCCGGTAAGGGCTTTTGTCTTAAATACAGCGCTGACTGTGGAGAATGCAAGGCTTACAAGCAGTCCTCCTATGTAAGCGTCTATTCCGAATAACGGCATAAAACAGTAGATGGCAGCTATATTTATGACGGATGAGATTATATTATTTTTGAATATAAAAGTATGTTCTCCCAGACCGTTTAGTATGCCGTTAATTACTATGCTTATATAAAGCAGAGGACATATGGGCACCAGTTTTAGCAGAAGAACGCCAAGGTCATATCTTCCATAAACTGTACCGGTTATTTCAGAAGGAAATACAGCGAAAAGGCAGGCTGTACCTATGCCTACTATGAATGTAAATTTGAATACTTTAGATGTAGCCGCAGATATTCTTCTGCTGTTGCCTACGGCGGCAGATTCAGCCACAGTCGGCATCATTGCGGTTGCCAGAGCAAACAATAATGCAGAAGGAAGCTGTATGAGCGGAAGCACCATACCATGAAGATTACCGTATATACTCATAGCTGCTTCGGCACTTTCTCCAAAAGCTTTGAGCTTCTGAGGTATTAGAATGTTTTCGTAGGCGGATAAAAGCGAAGAACTTATTCGGGTAGCTGCCAGAGGAACTGCCATTGATAAAACAAGTGAGGCACATTTACATGCACTTATATTCGATGGCCTGCCGTTTTTAGTATTCTCTTTAAGACAGCCATAGCTCACAACTGTAAATATGCAGGAAAATGCTTCTCCAAGCAGTACACCTATGACAGCGGCAGCACAGGCATATTCAAGACCCTTAGATGCCAGCATAGGGGCAAGAACAAGTATTGACACTATTCTTATGCTCTGCTCAAGAATTTGAGATACGGCAGGTACCGCCTGTCTCTGGGCACCTAAAAAATATCCTCTTATGCACGAGCCTGCTGACATAAACGGAATGGCAAAGGCAAGTATTTTGAGAGAAACAGCTGTTCTTGAATCCTTGATTATGTTTTCTGCCGCAAAATCAGCTGAAAAGAAAATAACTGCCGATAGGGCAAGACTGACTAATATGCACATAAAAACAGAAACATATATTATCTTTTGGGTATCAGCGAATCGCTTTTTTGCATTTTGTGAAGCTGTAAGCCTTGATACCGCCGTTGAAAAACCTGAACTTGTTATGCTCCAGCTGAGAAGATATATGGGCATAACAAGCTGATAGAGGCCAATACCTTCTGAGCCGATGGCATCAGACATATATATGCGGTAGAAAAAACCCATTACTCTTGTTATAAGATTTGCTGCTGTAAGGATGATTGCGCCTTTTACTATGCTTTTTTTATACATTGTATATTTCTCCGTAGTTGTTCCATTATAATTCTATTTAGAAAGCGGTGCTTAAATAACAGTTTTTTGTTTGTATCGGGCTTTTATTGAAATAAGTTTTTAAAGTTTTTGAAACATAATTGTTATTTAAATAAACTAAGGGGAAGTTGAAAAAATAACAGCTATGAAGTATAATTAAAATAACATAATAAGAGCGGTATCAATCATAACGATTGAGCTGGCGTTTATGCCCCCTCGTTTGAGGGGGCATTCTTGGTAGAAGTTATGTAGATTATATTGTTTTTTATGGGAGAATCAGGATGTTTGACTTTAGTGAAGAATTAAAAAAATTACCGGACAAACCCGGTGTATATATTATGCATAACTCCTCAGATGAAATAATCTATGTGGGTAAAGCAGTGAACCTTAAAAACAGAGTCAGACAGTACTTTCAGAACAGTAAAAATAAAACTGCCAAGACGACTGCGCTTGTATCTCATATAGCATATTTTGAATATATTGTTACGGATTCCGAAATGGAAGCTCTGCTTTTGGAGTGTAATCTCATAAAGGAACATCGTCCAAAATATAATGTAATGCTTAAGGACGACAAAACATATCCTTATATTAAGGTTACGGTAAATGAGGATTACCCAAGAATTTTCATAACAAGAAAGTATGTAAAGGATAAAAGCCGTTATTTTGGACCGATAACGGATGTAACGGCTGCTAAAGAAACCGTAGAACTCATAAATAAGCTCTTTCCCATAAGAAAGTGCAGAAAAAGCCTTCCAAAAGAGATTGGAAAAGAGCGTCCCTGCCTTAATTATCATATAGGACAGTGTGCCGCTCCCTGTGATAACCTTATTTCAAAGGAAGAATATAATAAAATAGTGGATGAGGTATTGGCAGTCCTTGAGGGGAAATATGATTATATAATCAAATATCTTGAAGAACTTATGTATGACGCATCTGAAAAAATGGATTTTGAAAAGGCGGCTTCATACAGAGACAGAATTGCCGGCGTAAAGAAAATAATGGAGAAACAGAAGATAACCAACAGCGGAGCCGGAGACAGCGACGTAATAGCTTTTTCAAGGGCAATGGACGAAGCCCTTGTGCAGGTTTTCTTTATAAGAGGAGGAAAGCTTTCAGGAAGAGAGCATTTTCTTATCAATGCGCCTGACTATATAGACAGAAGCGGTATAATGACGCAGTTTGTAAAGCAGTTTTACAGCGGTACTGCGTATATACCTAAGGAGCTTATTCTTGAGGAAGAACTTGTTCCTGAGGAAGAGGGGGCCATATTGGAACTTCTTGAAAGTATGAGGGGTTCTAAGGTCACAATAACCGTTCCTAAGAAGGGCGAGAAGCATAAAATGGTAGAACTGGCCGCAGGAAATGCTGCCATCACCTTTGAGAGAATAGGAGAAAGAATAAAGAAAGAGCAGAGACAGACAACGGGAGCTTTGCAGGAAATAAAGGAAATACTGGGACTGGATGAAATACCCTACAGAATAGAGTCCTATGATATATCAAATACACAGGGATTTGAGTCAGTCGGCTCGATGGTCGTGTTTGAAAACGGAAAATCTAAAAACAGTGACTACAGAAAGTTTAGAATAAAAACAGTAATAGGAGCCAATGACTTTGCTTCTATGGAAGAAGTAATAACAAGAAGACTTTCCCACTACGCAAAAGAAAAGAATGAAAACGGAAGTTTTGCCAGACTGCCGGACCTTATAATGGTGGACGGAGGAAAGACCCAGATAGCCGCGGCTTTAAATGCCATGGATAACGTAGGCATATATGTTCCTGTATGCGGTATGGTCAAAGACGACAGACACAGGACAAGAGGCCTGCTTTATAATGATGAGGAAAAGGAAATAAAGCCCAATTCGGAAGGCTTTAAACTTATAACGAGAATACAGGATGAAGTACACCGTTTTGCCATAGAGTATCACAGAAAACTCAGAAGTGAAAGACAGGTTCATTCTGTCCTTGATGACATCGAAGGAATAGGCCCTAAGAGAAGAAAAGCTCTTATGAAGAGATTCGGCGATATTGAAGCTATCAAAAATGCCGAAGTTGATGAACTCCTTGAGGCAGAAGGAATGACGATAAAGGCGGCGGAAAGTGTATACGCGTTTTTCCGCGGTATAAAGTAAAGGAGAATTAAAATGGCAGCACAGACTACTATAGGATTAGAAAAGTTTGTAAATGAATTTGAATTGGAAAATCTTACGCCCAATATTCCCCTTGAGGGAAAATCACTGGCGCAGAAGTTTGTAAACAGACCAGCTTTACAGCTTACGGGATTTTTCGACCATTTTGATAATACAAGAATACAGATAATCGGACGCATAGAGCATACCTATATGAGAAGACAGACTGCGGAGGTAAGAAACCAGATACTGGACAAGCTGTTCAGCTTTCATATACCCTGTATAGTTTTCTGCAAGGACCTGGAGCCGTTTCCTGAAATATACGAACTTGCTGAAAAATACAGCGTGCCTGTTTTCAGAACATCGGACGGAGCATCAGAGCTGTACAGCGAGGCAACAAAATGGCTTAATACAGAGCTGGCTGAAAGAATAACTATGCACGGTGTACTTGTCGATGTATACGGCGAAGGTCTTCTTATAATAGGTGAGAGCGGTATCGGTAAAAGTGAGGCTGCCCTTGAGCTTATAAAGAGAGGACACCGTCTTGTTGCCGATGATGCCGTAGAGATAAGAAAGATATCCCATAAAACTCTTATGGGAACATGCCCCGAGCTTATAAGATATCTCATAGAGCTTAGAGGTATAGGAATACTTGACGTGCATGAACTTTACGGTGCCGGTGCTGTTAAGGCTTCACAGAATATCGACATAGTAATAAAGCTCGTTAACTGGGATAACGGCGAGATTTACGACAGACTTGGCCTTGAGGAAGAATATATAGAGATACTCGGAAATAAAATCGTATGTAAGACAATACCTCTCCGTCCGGGAAGAAACGTTGCGGTTATTTGCGAATCAGCCGCAATAAACCATAGACAGAGACGTCTTGACTATCCCGCCAATAATATAAAACAGAGACTTAATCTTTAATAGAGGTGTCGTATATGTATGTAGACAGTATCAGAAAAATATTCAAAGAAGTTTATATAAATGAGCCTATGAAAAACCATACATCCTTTAAGACAGGCGGAGAAGCAGATGTTTATGTAAAAGCTGACAGCGCCGAAAACATAATAAAGGCAGTAAATGTCTTAAAAGAGGAAAATGTGGGCTATATAATTATAGGCAACGGCTCAAACCTGCTTGTATCGGATAAAGGTGTAGCAGGAGCTGTAATTGAAATAGGCTCTTTGATGAATAATATAACAGTTAACGGAACAAGGATTTATGCACAAGCCGGAGCTCTTTTGTCATCGCTGTCTGCGGCTGCTGCGGATAATTCTCTGACAGGCCTTGAGTTTGCCTCAGGAATACCCGGAAGTGTTGGCGGAGCCGTATTTATGAATGCCGGAGCCTATGACGGTGAGATAAAAGACGTCATAGTATATGCCGATGTTATAGACAAAAACGGAGAGATAAAAAGAGTTTCCAAAGACGAACTTAAACTGGCCTACAGAAGCTCAGCCGTTGAAAAAGAGGGGCTTATCGTTATCGGAGCCGAATTTGAGCTGACTGAAGGAAGCAAAGATGCCATAAAAGAAAAAATGGCTGATTTTGCGGGAAGAAGAAGGGACAAACAGCCCCTTAACTATCCGAGTGCAGGAAGTACATTTAAGAGACCTGAGGGGTATTTTGCCGGAAAGCTTATAGAAGATGCGGGCCTTAAGGGCAGGACCATAGGAGGAGCTCAGGTTTCGGAAAAACATGCAGGATTTATAATCAATACCGGAAATGCCAAAAGCGATGATATAATCAAGCTTATAGACTGCTGTATAGAAACGGTATATAATAAATTTGGTGTGAAACTTGAGCCGGAAGTCAGATTTATAGGCAGAAAATAGACAAAAATTTTTATGCATTAATTATCAGAAAGAGGTGAGCGGATATGAAATTTGTTATTGTAACCGGAATGTCAGGTGCCGGAAAGACTACAGTTTTAAAATTTCTTGAGGATATCGGATTTTTTTGCGTAGACAATCTCCCGCCTGCGCTTATAACAAAATTTTCTCAGCTTTGTTTTGAGCAGGACGGCTCCATAGACAAAGTCGCTCTTGGAATAGATATAAGAGGCGGAAAGCTTTTCGGAGACCTTTTTGCCGGACTTAAGGAACTTAAGGATGAAGGATATGATTATGAGATACTTTATCTTGATGCGTCCGATTCTACTTTGATAAAGAGATATAAGGAATCCAGAAGGTCTCATCCTCTTTCAAGGGGCGGGTCCCTTGAAGCGGGAATAGGCAAGGAAAGGGCTATGCTGGCCGATGTAAGAAGACGTGCTACTTATATAATCGATACCAGCAGTATCCTTACCAGAGAGCTTAAAGTTCAGATAAATAAGATATTCAAGGATAACAGCTCGTTTGATTCTCTTATAATAAAGGTATGTTCCTTTGGATTTAAATACGGCATACCAATGGATGCGGATTTGGTTTTTGACGTAAGATTTCTGCCAAACCCATACTATATTCAGGAACTTAGAGATTTTACCGGAAATGACGCTCCTGTTTCGGAATATGTTATGAGCTTTGAGGAGAGTAAGAAATTTTTGGACAAACTTTATGATATGCTCGAATTTTTGATACCTCTTTATATAAAAGAAGGCAAAAATCAGCTTGTTATAGCCATTGGATGCACAGGCGGAAAGCATAGGTCAGTAACTTTAGCTAATGAAATTTATAACAGGCTTAAAAAGAACCATAGTGTTATAATAAGTCATAATGATATAGAAAAAGACTCTAAAACCAAAAGTTTATAGAAATTTTGGTTATACAAAAGAAATAAACGTGTTTTTCTAGAAATACAGGCGGGAGGTAAAAACTTTGTCATTTTCATCTAATGTGAAAAGCGAGTTGTCGCATCATTTTGGGAATGCAAGACATTGCAACATTGCAGAATTGTCGGCAATTCTGAATATGTGTGGACATATTGCTAATAATCGAGATAAATTTTGTGTAAAAATACAAACCGAAAATCCTGCCGCTGCCAGAAAGTACTTTACATTACTGAAAAAAACTTTTAATATAGACAGTGAGGTTTTGACCAGGCGAAACAGCCAACTGAAAAAGAATATGGTTTATATGCTCTTTATTAATAATAACGAACAAGCAGAAAAAATGCTGCAAGCCTGCGGCATACTAAAAACGGAAAACGGCGTCAGACGCATTTCCGAAAAAATAGATGAGCTTGTTGTCAACAGTGTATGCTGTAAAAGGGCATATATAAGGGGAGCATTTCTCGCGGCGGGGTCCATATCTGATCCTGAGAAAATGTATCACTTAGAATTTGCCTGCTCTAACGAGACTTACAGCGAAGACCTCAAGAATTTGATCAACTCATTTGGGCTTGATGCCAAAATAGTCAAACGCAAAGAGCATTATATTGTGTATATAAAAGAAGGGGAACAGATCGTTGATCTGCTTAACATTATGGGGGCACATAAAGCTCTTCTTGACCTTGAAAACATACGAATTATTAAGGATATGCGTAACAATGTAAACCGAAAGGTTAACTGCGAGACGGCAAACCTGAATAAGACCGTAAATGCCGCTGTAAGGCAAATAGAAGATATTGAGTTGATACTGGAAAGAATGGATTTATCACAGCTGCCGCAATCTCTGAGCGATATGGCTCATTTGAGGCTGGAGTATCCTGATTCGAGTCTGAAGGAACTTGGTCAGCTGCTCAATCCGCCTGTTGGAAAGTCAGGTGTTAACCATAGACTCAGAAAACTGGCAGAAATTGCGGATTCTTTAAGAGAGGAAATGGGTGAAGAAGTTGGTACGCAAAACGATTAAAGTAAAGAATACTCTTGACACAAGACAGATTGCTTATTTAGTTCAATGCGCCGGTCAGTTTAAAAGTGATATATGCATTGAAGAAGACGAAAAAAGGATTAACGCAAAGAGCATAATGGGAACAATTTCTCTTGCGATTAAAGAAGATGACACAATTTCAATTGTTGCAACAGGGGAAGACGAAGAAAAAGCTGTAACTGAACTTTGCAGTATTTTAGCTTAAATAAGACTTAAACAGGACGGATTTATCCGTCCTTTTTTTTTGCAAAAAATGCTGAATTTTTAGGCAGAAACAGTAATAATGTGTCGAAGGCTTTTTATTTTTTGACAAATTTATGATGGTATAATATCCCTGTAAAAAAATAACAGGAGATATTATTTATGAAATACGCAAAAACTGCTGTGGCGGCTATGGCTGTATTATTGATAACCGTAAATGCCAGCGGAAAAACCTTAGATGAATTTAAGGACGAATATGAGCAGCTTGTCTATGATGAGGAAACTCAGAGGGCAATGCTTGAAGATAATTACAGTCTTCAAGAGGAAATAAAGGAAGAAATAGCAGACCTGGATATGCGCCTGTCAGAGGCTCAAATTGACATTGACAGGGCAGATAAGGATTTAATGGAAATACTGCTTGAAATAGACGAAGCAAGAAAGAATCTTGAGGCGGCTCAGGAAGAAAGCCGCCTTTTGCTTGAGCAGGCATCGGACAGGCTCAGGTATATATATGAAAACGAAGAAACGGACTTCTTGGATATACTTTTAAAGTGCGATAATATATCCGATTACAGCTTTTACAGACAGTATACGGAAGATATTATGAGATATGATGCGGAGCTTATAGAAGAGCTTAAAGAGAAAGAAAAAGAATTGGAAGAAGAGCTGGAAAGGATAGAGGAAAAGACGGAAGCCAAGACGGCATTGGAAAAATTCAAAACAGAAAAGGAATTTGAAATTGCGGTAATGTATGAGGAGAAAAACCGCCTTCTTGATGAATACAGACAAAATGCCAGCGATGCGGAAGAGGAGCTCAAGGAGCTTACGGAAGCTGCGGACAAGGTATACGATATAATAGTCAATATTGAGAAAAACAAGGAGTTTGTAGATACTTATACCGGGGGAGAGCTGGAGTGGCCGGTTGAAGGAAGATATTATGTCAGCAGCGGATATGTGGGAAGGATAAGCCCGGTGGGAAACGGATATGAATTCCATACGGGAATAGATATACCTGCACCCGAGGGCTATGAGATACATGCGGCCGAAGGCGGAGAAGTAATAAATGCGGGCTGGATAAAGGGGTACGGAAATACGGTAATAATAGACCACGGAGGCGGAGTTACCACTCTGTATGCCCATAACAGCGATTTAGCCGTAGAATATGGAGAAAAGGTCGAAAGGGGACAGATAATTGCCTACTGCGGCTCTACAGGCTATGCAACTGGCAGCCACTGCCATTTTGAGGTAAGGATAAACGGCGAGCATACAGACCCTTGGGAATACCTGAAAAGGGAGCAGAAATGAGGCTTAGAGTTAAAAAAGTTAACATTAATATGCAGAATAAAAGCCAGATTACTATTTTATATTAAAATATAAAAATTTCTTTAGGCAATAAGGATTTTATTTTATGAATAATATGGTATAATATACAAAGGAGACCATATCACCGTTTATAACTATGCAGGATGTCCTGTAAAGAGTTATCCTTGACAGGAGTGAATATACTTGGATAAAGAAATAATAAACTGGAAAGAGCTGCTCTATCCCTATGAGCAGACAGTAGACGAGCTTATGCTTAAGTTTAACTATATAAGAAAAGAATATCTGCGTCTTGGCCTTTATTCTCCCATAGAATCGGTTGAGGGACGAGTGAAGTCAGCGGCCAGCATAATAGAGAAAGTAAGCAGAAAGGGAATATCCAGAGACAAAATAGAGGAAGAAGTCGAGGACATAGCCGGAATAAGACTTATCTGCCAGTTTGTTGAGGACATACCCAAAATAATAGATATTATCCGACAGAGAGACGGACACGACATAAAAATTGTAGAGGAAAGGGACTACATAGCCAATAAAAAGGAAAGCGGATATCGAAGCTATCATATAGTTATAAGATATGGGCTTAATACAGCCTTTGGATTTAAAGAAATTTTAGCCGAAATACAAATCAGGACCCTTGCCATGAACTTCTGGGCAGTTACGGAACATGAGCTCAACTATAAGTATAGCGGCAATCTTCCGGAAGACCTTAAAACAAGGCTCAAAAACTGCGCTGAAGCGTCTTTTAACCTGGATAAGGAAATGTCCACCATTCGTGAGGAGCTTATGCAGGCAGAAAAGATGAGCGAACTTAAAAACAGCCTTGTAAGCAATATTCTTGAAAATATTCAGAATCTTTATTTTAAACTGCATATCGATGAGGCTGACAGTATTAACAGAAGGTTTATAGCCCTTTATGAGGATGGAGATATTAATAAATTAAAGGATTTCAACGAACAGTTAAATATTGTAGCGGAAATGTATAGAGTATGAAAAAAGCACTGTGACGGGATATACCGTTACGGTGCTTTTTATATAAGAAAGTCGCTGGTTTAAACGATAAAGCGTAATTTGAAATTAAAACATATTTCCCTGTGATTTTCTTGCATTTTTAAGTATCTGTATGCCGCGGAGCATATGAAGTCTCATAGCCGTCCTCGCAGAATCTGCATCACGCTCTTTTAAATAGTGGACTATCATACGGTGGTCCATTATGGTGCCTTGTCTGACTTCCTCATAGTTAAAAACATTCTCCGATTTGTCTATGGCGTCAAATATTGTGGGAGCCAGTCTGTCCATAAAACTGTTGTGAACGGCACCGGCTATTGCAAGATGAAAACGTATTTCCTCAGAGCGTCTGTCTTTGTTTGCCAGTACCTTTTCTTCAACAGCCCTGCTGTAATGCTCTATTCTGTTTATCTCGTTTTCTGAAGCCCTTAATGCTGCCAGATATGCGGTTTTCGGTTCTATCATAAGACGTATTTCATTCAATTCCAGAGCATCAACACCGCTTTGATGCGACGGGGAATAGGAGTCATATACATTTTTGCATATATATGTACCGCTTCCGTGGCGGGCTTCCAGAATACCTCTTTCCGAAAGTATTTTTACCGCTTCTCGAAAGGTTGAACGGCTTATAAACAGTTCCTTTGAAAAATCCGTCTCATTTGGTATTTTGCCGCCTGCCTAAAATCTTTTTTCTACCGTTATCATTGAAAATATTTCGTCTGCCAAACATTCAGCCAGGGTTTTGCCGTCTGATTTCATAAATGTCTGTTTCCTCCAAGATTATTCCTCAAGAGCTTTTTCCTGATAATTGAATGTAGACTTCATAAGCTTTTCTATATTGATAAGGTGGCCAATGGTTTCGCCTGCCTTCAATTTGTCGGAAACATTGGTTTCAGTATCCATCATTTTTTTAGTCTTTTCATAGACTGTTTCCAGGTCTTCATAGGGTATAACGACTATGCCGTTTCCATCTATCAATACTACATCATAGGTATTTACCTGAACTCCTCCGCAGGATATGGGAACTTTTATGGAACCGTAGCCGCTTATCTGTCCTACATTACAGCAGGTTCCTATGGAGTAGATAGGAAAACCAAGTTTTCTGATTTCTTCTATGTCGCGGCAGGCACCTTCCATAATGGCAGCCGATACACCTTTATTTATGGCGGAAAGGCAGAGGTTTTCTCCCCAGTAGGCCGAGTTAAGATAGCCATGGCTGTCAACTACAATAATATCGCCTTTTTGAGCGTTTTCTATGGCATATATTACAGCTGATATGTCTCCGCCGACGGTCTTTGCCGTAAGAGCGCAGCCGGCCATACGTACTGGTTTGCTTTCAGGACGTATCTGCGGGCTCATTGAGTTTACACGTCCCATACAGTCACTGGCGGCACAGGTTACCGAATCAAATTCATCAATAAGTTTCTGGAATTTATTAACGTATTCCATAGTGATTTCTCTGCTTTTTGTCATTGCCTTTTCCTCCTTTATGGTATATACTTTTAGTTGCTTTTACTGTCTGAATAACTGTAAAGTATGATTTTTGATAATATAATTATATTTTACTTAAATGGTTTATTCAATATTTACGTATAGTCCTCTTATGAAATAAAGTCGTATGATGAATCGTCGTTATTTTATATATCTTATGATATAAAGTAGGTGTTTATATGGCACTTTTTGCTATAGCTGACCTGCACTTTGGCAGGGGAATAAATAAGACCATGGACCTTTTCGGTGAACCTTGGATAGGCCACATGGACAAAATAATAAAAAACTGGTCTGAGACTGTATCTGATGAAGATACTGTACTTGTGCCGGGTGATATTTGCTGGGCAAAGAAGCTGAGTGAAGCCGAAACGGATATGAATATTCTCAGAAATCTGCCGGGTAAGAAGGTCCTCCTTGAAGGAAATCACGATTACTGGTGGGATTCTCAGAATAAGGTTACCGCGGCATATCCTGATATGGTCTTTATAAAAAATGATTTTTACGATTATAAGGGTACTGCTATATGCGGAACAAGAGGCTGGCTATGTCCTAACGATATGAAATTTGATGAAAGTGATATGAAGATATATAAAAGGGAATGCGGCAGACTGAAGCTTTCCGTAGATGCAGCTTTAAGAAAAGGGTTTGACGACATACTTGTTATGATGCACTATCCGCCTGTAAATGACAAACACGAGCCTTCAGGCTTTACGCACATAATAGAGGAGTGCGGCAGAATAAAAAAGGTCATTTACGGCCATCTGCACGGCAGAGAAAGCATTGAAGGCAGACTTGAGGGAATAATGAACGGTGTGGAATACAGTCTTGTGTCAGCCGACCATCTTGATTTCAGACCCGTTAAAATATCAGAATAATGGAGGTAAATATGTTTACATTCAATCATTTCAATTTTAATGTTCTTGATCTTGAAAAGAGCCTTAAGTTTTATGATGAGGCCCTTGGATTTAAAGAAGTAAGAAGAAAAGAAGCTTCTGACGGAAGCTGGATTCTGGTTTATCTTGGAGACGGAAAAACAGGATTTACCCTTGAGCTTACATGGCTCAGAGACAGAAAAGAAAAATATAATCTTGGAGAATGTGAGTTTCATCTTGCCGTAGAGGCAGACGATTACGAAAAAGCCCACGAGAAACATAAAGAGCTTGGCTGTATATGCTACGAGAATCCTGAAATGGGAATATACTTTATAATTGACCCTGACGGATATTGGATTGAGATTATACCGCCTAAAAAATAATGAAAATTAAAAACCGTAAAATCCGGCAGTTCGGATTTTACGGTTTTTGTAATTTTTGAGCTTTATCAGTCTTCATATTCAAGAACAGCAGCCTTGATTTTTTCTCTCATTTCTTCCGGATCAAAATCATCAAGGTCAGCATCTGTTGTTATTTCTTCAAATTCGTCGTCTTCTGCTATGTAGTACGCTGCAAAGGGACAGGCGATATCGTCATCATATATGATTTCGCCTTCAATAGACCATACATCTTCTGATTTATCAACGCTGATAATACAAACCTCATCTATTGGTATCACTTTTAAACACCCTTTTCCTTCCTTTTGAATTTTTTTTGATTTTTGTTTTCTTTTTCATTATTGAGTAGCCAAAACTGCCAAGAGCTTTTCCAAGTCCGTAGTATTCTCCATGGGAATAGCAGATAGGTTTTGTCTTCTCAAAATGGAATTTCCCCGTTTCATCAAAGTATTTTTCGTCCACCGATACGGAAACAACCTCAGCTATAAAGATGTCATGGGTACCTCCGGTCTTAATGACCTGTTTAACCCTGCATTCAATATTAACGGGGCTTTCCTCAATTGACGGAGCCGATACTTTGACGCTCTTTGAAGCGGTAAGAGAACACTCTTTGAATTTATCAACATCACGCCCGCTCTTAACACCGCAGTAATCAACTGAACGTGCCAGCTCTTCGGTGGTAAGGTTTATGACAAATTCTCCGCTTTCTTCAATAAGGTGATAAGAAAAACGCTCAGGTCTTATGGATACGTAGGTCATTGCGGGAGATGTGCATAAAGTACCGCACCAGGCAACTGTGATTATATTCGCATTTTCCATATCTCCGCAGGAAACCATAACTGCCGGAAGGGGATAGAGTACCGTACCGGGTTTCCATACTTGTTTGGCCATTGCAATTTCTCCTTTCACTATATATTATGAGTACGAAAAATATATTATACTAGCACTATGCAATTGTAAATTGGTATTTCTAACAATTTTAGGAGTTGTAATATGAATAAAAATCTAGTACCATTATAAAAGATAAATAAAAGCAAAAATTGTCAAGCGGAAAGGAAATATTTTATGAATCTGCCTGAAGAATATATTTCACGAATGAAATCACTGTTAAAAGATGAATATGATGACTATATTAAGTCATTCGACGATGAAAGACTCTATGGAATGAGAGTAAATACACTCAAAATGTCAAAAGAGGATTTCCTTGATAAAAAGCTGTATGAATTATCACCGGTTAAGTGGTGCAAAGAAGGATTTTACTATAACGGCGCTGATACAAGGCCGTCAAAAAGCCCCTATTACCATGCGGGTCTCTACTATCTGCAGGAGCCAAGCGCCATGTCAACGGGTGCTGCGGCTGATGTTAAGGAAGGGGAAAGAGTGCTTGACGTGTGCGCCGCTCCCGGAGGAAAAAGCACGCAGGTTGGCGCTGCCCTTAAGGGAAAGGGTATTTTAGTAACAAATGACATAAGCACATCAAGAACAAAAGCACTGCTCAAAAATGTGGAGCTGTTTGGTCTTAGGAATGTTGTAGTGCTCAATGAATCGCCTGATAAGATAGCTAAATCATTCCCTGAATTTTTTGATAAGGTAATAATTGATGCACCTTGCAGCGGAGAGGGAATGTTCAGAAAAGACCCGGATATAATAAAGGCCTGGGGAGAGAAAATGACGGACTTTTGCGTATCTACCCAGAAGGAAATACTTGATAAATGCGCATTAGCCGTATGCAAAGGCGGCTATATAATATACTCTACCTGTACATTCAATCCTGATGAAAATGAAAGACAGATAGAGGCATTCCTTGAGAGACACAGCGACTTTGAACTGTGCGAACTGCCTGAAGATATGGGACTGGACCAGGGAAGACCTGAATGGACAAAAAGCGGAGACGAAAAATTCAAACTCTGCGGAAGGCTCTGGCCCCATAAAATCAATGGTGAAGGCCATTTTGTGGCTAAAATGAGGAAAAAAGACGGTGGAGACAGAACATATTTCACCGGACATGAAGGAAATAAAATAGACGGATTTGAATATTTTGAGGAGTTTGCCGCACAGAATATAAAGAATGTAGACTTTGACGGAGACTTTGAGACATTTGGTGAGAAACTCTATATGCTGCCAAAGGGACTTCCTTCTTTTAAAGGCCTCAGAGTAGTAAGAAACGGATGGTATCTGGGAGATATAAAAAAGAAGAGATTTGAACCGTCACAGGCCTTTGCCATGGGACTTAGCGGAGACAATGTCAGACTCACGGAAAATTTAAAAGATTATGATACAGCGGTCAAATATCTTAAGGGAGAGACCCTTGAGACAGAATTAAAAGAGGACGGCTGGGTGCTTGTGACCTTTGACGGACTGGCCCTTGGCTGGGCAAAAAGCCAGAAGGGAAGACTTAAAAATAAATATCTTCCCGGCTGGAAATGGGAGTAAAGGAGAATATTTATGGCTTTTTTACCGGTAACAAAAGAAGAAATGATAGAAAGAGGCTGGGACAGGCCTGATTTTGTATATGTTTGCGGAGATGCCTATGTGGACCATTCTTCTTTCGGAGCTGCTATTATATGCAGGGTGCTTGAAAGCAGAGGGTACAAAGTATGTATTATACCTCAGCCTGACTGGCACAGCACTGATGATTTTATGCGGTTTGGAGAGCCGAGACTTGCCTTTCTTGTAAGTGCCGGAAATATAGATTCCATGGTAAATCATTATACAGTGGCTAAAAAGAAAAGGTCAAAGGATTCCTATTCTCCCGGAGGAAAGGGCGGAATGAGACCTGACAGGGCTACAATAGTTTACTGCAATAAAATCAGAGAAGCATATAAGCATACGGCGATAGTTATTGGAGGTATAGAAGCAAGCCTTAGAAGGCTTTCCCACTATGACTATTGGGACAATAAGGTCAGAAGGTCAATCCTTTTAGATTCCGGAGCGGACCTCCTTCTTTACGGAATGGGCGAGCACCAGATAGTTGAGATGGCGGAAGCTTTAGACAGCGGAATACCCGTTGAGGAAATAACATATCTTAGGGGCTCCGTATATAAGACAAGGGACAGGGAGCGTATAGGAGAATGTATATGGCTTCCATCTTATGATGAGACTTCATCAAGCAAGGAAAAATATGCCGAAAGTTTTATGATACAGTATAGAAATACTGACTATGTAAGCGCTAAAACCCTTGCAGAGGAATACCGCGAGGGAATAGTGGTACAGAATCCTCCTTCACCTCCGCTTTCACAAAGCGAGCTTGATGATGTATATGCTCTTCCGTTTATGAGAACATATCATCCCATGTATGAAAAAGACGGTGGAATACCTGCCATAGAAGAAATAAAATTCAGTCTTTCGGCAAACAGAGGATGCTTTGGCAGCTGCAGTTTCTGCGCTATAGCCTTTCATCAGGGAAGAATAGTTACGGCAAGAAGTGATGATTCGCTCATAAAAGAAGCTGAAATAATGACTAAGGAAAAGGATTTCAAGGGTTATATACACGACGTAGGGGGCCCTACGGCAAACTTTATGCGTCCTGCCTGTGATAAACAGCTTAAGGCGGGAGCCTGTGTTGACAGGCAGTGCCTGTTCCCTGAAAAGTGTCCTAATCTTGTGGTAGACCATAAAAGATATTTAAAACTTCTTAGAAAACTCAGGGAACTTCCAAAGGTCAAAAAGGTATTTATACGTTCGGGAATAAGATATGATTATCTTATTTATGACAAAGACGAAACTTTTTTCAAGGAGTTATGCAAGCATCATATAAGCGGACAGCTGAGAGTAGCGCCCGAGCACGTATCAGACAGGGTGCTTGAAAAAATGGGTAAACCCGGAAGAGATGTTTATGACAGATTTGTTAAAAAGTTCGAGGAGATAAATAAAAAATACGGTTTGGACCAGTACTGTGTTCCCTATCTTATGTCGAGCCACCCGGGAAGCGACCTTCGTGCCGCTGTTGAGCTTGCGGAATATCTCAGGGATATCGGACATATGCCTGAGCAGGTGCAGGACTTTTATCCGACGCCGGGAACCCTTTCCACCTGTATGTATTATACGGAAAAGGACCCTCGAACAGGGAAAAAAGTATATGTTCCCAAAAATCCCCACGAAAAAGCAATGCAGAGAGCGCTTATGCAGTATAGAGTGCCGTCAAATTATGACCTTGTGAAAGAGGCCCTCATTAAAGCAGGCAGAGAAGACCTTATAGGCTACTCGCATCACTGCCTTATAAGGCCTGAAAAGAGCGGCGCAGAGAAAAACAATAGAAATCAATATTCAAAGTCAGCTCCGAAAAGAAACGATAAAAGGACAGGCAGCTCAAAGAATAATGCCGCATCTGCAAAGAAGAAAACCATAAGAAATGTTCATAAAAAATCAAGATAGACAAATCCCTCGGTATTGATACCGGGGGAATTTATATGCCTTAATTTATATATGGAGAGTGAATAAAATGAAAAGTTCTTATGAAGCAAATAAATGCTGTGACATTGACGGTGTAATATATATACCTTCCGATTTACCTGATATAGAAGAACTCATATTAAATTTAGAAAGTCTTCCTCCAACAAGGCTGTTTGATGATATGTATTTTATAGGTACTCCCTTTGTTGGTACCATAGTCCTGAAAACAGAGGAAGGACTTGTACTGATTGACAGTATGAATACAGAAAAAGACGGCAGAGAAATTATCTTCCCCGGACTTAGAAAACTGGGCTTAGACCCAACAGACATTAAAAAAGTAATATTGACCCACGGACATATTGACCATTACGGAGCTGCCAAATTTATAAAGGAACAGACAGGGTGCAAGGTGTATATGACAGAAATCGACCATAAGTATATGCTGGATTTTATATATCCTTTTAACAGCAGTGAGATAATACAGGGGAAAGATGCAGACCCGGGAATAGATGTATATATAAAAGACGGCGACATAATAAAGAGCGGAAGTTATGATATAAAGATAGTATCTACACCGGGCCACACTCCCGGAGGAATATCACTCATTTTTCCTGTACATGACGGAGAAGACGAGCACTTTGTAGGCGTATGGGGAGGAACAAAAATAACTCCTGAAATGAGCAGTGCCTATGATTATATACAGTCCATAGAGCATTTTTCAAAAGAGACTGAAAAATATGGAGTTGACGTGTCCGTTCAAGTTCATCCTTTCGTAGACTATAATCTTGAAAGGGGAATATTCGACGGAGAGTGTAAGACAAGAGACTCAGAAGGCCGACATCCTCTCGTTATGGGAAAAGAAAGATACAGAATATTTTTAAACTGCCTGATGGCCTATGCGGTAGGAAGCTTTGAAAAAATGAAAAGTAAAAATGACTGAAATTCAAAAGGTTTATTTCATTGACTTTTTTTGGAGGGTCTTATATAATCAAAGGTATCTATTTTGATTTATAGGGGTGAGTCCTGAATGAGAGACGTTACATATATCGGTACAAGGAATAAAGATATAAAAATGAAGGCATCACAGGCAATACTTAAGGGTATCTGTCCTGACGGAGGACTTTTTATACCTGATGAGATGCCCGTTATGGATAAAACAATAGACGACCTTGCGAAAATGGACTATCGCGACCTTGCCTATGAAGTAATGAAGCTGTTTTTCACTGATTTTACGGAAGAAGAACTCAGATACTGCATAAACAGCGCTTATGATGAAAAGTTTGACACAAAGGAGATTGCGCCTGTTGTTGAAAAAGACGGAGTATATTTCCTTGAGCTTTTCCATGGAAAGACAATAGCATTCAAGGATATGGCTCTTTCAATACTTCCTTATCTTATGAAAACATCTGCTGTAAAGAATAATATCAAAAAAGAAATCGTAATACTTACAGCAACATCAGGAGATACAGGAAAGGCAGCCCTTGAAGGATTTGCCGATGTTGAGGGCACAAGAATAATAGTTTTCTATCCTGACGGAGGAGTAAGCCCTGTGCAGAAAATGCAGATGGTAACTCAGAAAGGTAAAAATGTATGTGTTGCTGCCATAACAGGAAACTTTGACGATGCGCAGAGTGCTGTAAAAACAATCTTTACTGATGAAGAAATGATTAAAGAGCTTGATGAAAGAGGATTTATGTTCTCATCTGCCAACTCCATAAATATTGGAAGACTTATCCCACAGGTAGCATATTACTGGTATGCATACTGTACTCTTGTAAGAAAGGGAAATGTAAAAGCAGGGGATAAGATAAACTTCACTGTACCCACAGGAAACTTTGGAAATATTCTTGCGGGATATTTTGCAAAGAAAATGGGTCTTCCTGTAAATAAATTCATCTGTGCTTCAAACAGCAATAAGGTACTTTATGACTTTTTCCGTACAGGAACATATGATAGAAACCGCGAATTCATACTTACTGTAAGTCCCTCAATGGATATACTCATTTCAAGCAACCTTGAAAGACTTGTATGTATGCTTACTTCACAGGAAGAAACGGCAAAACTTATGAAAGCCCTTGCCAGTGACGGAAAATATACAATGACTGTAAAAGCCGATGACATCGTAGGCGAGTATGCAGATGAAGAAGAAACATTTACAGCCATCAGGACTATGCACGCAAATACAGGATACGTTATAGATACACATACAGCTGTAGCCTATGCCGCTTATGATAAATATATTAAGGAAAGCGGAGATAACACACCTAATGTGATAGTATCTACAGCAAGCCCCTATAAGTTTGCGAAGGACGTATGCACTGCTCTTGATGAAAAATACAGAGACAGAGATGCATTTGAACTCATGGGCGAGCTGGAGAAGATAAGCGGAGTAAAAATTCCAGCTCCCGTAAAGGATATTGAAAAGAGAGAGATTATGCATAATAATCTTTGCCAGAGAGAAAAGATAAAAGAGTTTGTAAAAGAACAGCTTTTAAAATAATTAAACAGTAAAAACAGGGTCACAGGGCCCTGTTTTTTTATGCATAAATTCACAATGTTTTATGGAAATTGTATGAATAAATATGATTCTGAAATATAATTATTATATGTATATAAAATGTAAAATATGTATTTTTAGTATATAAAATAATGCGTTTATTACTATTTGCACAATAAAATGCAATCTATGCTTATAATTTTATGAAAAAATCAAAGTAGATAAAACTTGTATTTTTATACGAAATCGTGTATTATATACCATAAATTAAACGAGATGGCTGAGGTGAAAATCTATGGGTAAAAAAACAAAAGTTTTTATTGATGGAAGAGAAGGTACAACGGGCCTTAGAATATATGACAGACTTGAAAATATGAATGATATAGAACTCATCATATTGAAGGAAGAAGACAGAAAAAATACTGAAAAAAGAAAAGAAGCACTTAACAGCTGTGATATAGCTTTTCTTTGTCTTCCCGATGCGGCTGCCATAGAGGCGGCAGAGCTTGTTGAAAATGACCATGTGGTCCTTATAGATACTTCAACTGCCCATAGAACAGACAGTGACTGGGCATACGGCCTGCCTGAACTTGGCGGTAATTTTGAAGATAAAATAAAGAACTCAAAGAGGATAGCCGTTCCCGGCTGCCACGCCAGCGGATTCATAGCTCTTGTTTATCCTCTTATAGAAAATAAAATCATATCCCCCGATATCAGACTTTCCTGCTTTTCACTTACCGGATACAGCGGCGGAGGAAAAAAGATGATAGCCGGATATGAAGACGAAAACAGAGATAAACTGTTTGATGCTCCAAGACAATACGGCATCACACAGAATCATAAACATCTTAAAGAAATGAAAGCAATTACCGGTCTTGAAAATAAACCTGTATTCTGCCCCATAGTCGGTGATTTTTACAGCGGTATGGAAGTTACGGTTCCTCTTTTTAAAGAAGACCTGGCAGAGGGCTTCACAATAGAAGATGTAAAAAATGCTTACAAAGAAAAATATAAAGGAAGCATAATTAAATACGTTGAAAACGATGATAAAGACGGATTTTATTCATCGGCTGATATGTCAGGCTTTGATAATATGAAAATATCCGTTGACGGAAATGAAGAAAGAATGATACTTGTGGCCAGATATGACAATCTTGGAAAGGGCGCATCGGGCGCGGCCATTGAGTGTATGAATTATAAGCTTGGAAAAAATATAACAGACGGTTTAGACATAAAGGAGTGTTGACATTATGAATTACATTGAAGGCGGAGTTTGTGCGGCAAAGGGCTTTAAGGCATCAGGAGTACACTGCGGCATAAGAAAACAGACTACTAAAAAAGACCTTGCGCTTATCGTAAGTGAAATTCCCGCTGCGGCAGCAGCTGTATATACACAGAATCTTGTAAAGGGAGCACCTATTTACGTTACTAAAGAAAATATCAGTGACGGAAAGGCCATGGCTATTATCTGCAACAGCGGCAATGCCAATACCTGCAACGCCAACGGAATAGAGATAGCCGAGCAGATGTGTGAACTTACACAGAAGTTTACAGGAATAAATAAAAAGGACGTTATTGTAGCTTCAACAGGAGTTATCGGCCAGCCCCTTTCAATTGAGCCCATAGCAGAAGGTATGGATGCCCTTGTAAAAGGCCTTGGAGATAACAGTGACGATGCGGCACAGGCCATAATGACAACAGATACGGTTAATAAAGAAATCGCTGTTGAGTTTGAAATAGACGGTAAAAAATGTGTTATAGGCGGCATTGCCAAGGGTTCAGGAATGATTCACCCTAATATGGCTACTATGCTTGTATTTGTTACAACTGACGTTTCAATATCATCTGCAATGCTTCAGAAAGCACTCAGAAATGATGTTAAAAACTCATTTAATATGATAAGTGTTGACGGCGACACATCTACAAACGATATGGTATGCGTAATGGCAAACGGTCTTGCCGGAAACAAAGAGATAAATGACGAAGGCGAAGACTTTGAAATATTCAAAAAGGCTTTAAATGAAGTAACAGTAAATCTCTGCCGTAAGATTGCCGGAGACGGAGAGGGCGCAACAAAACTTTTGGAATGTATCGTAAGCGGCGCCAAATCAGACAGTGAAGCAAAGGGAGCAGCAAAATCAGTTATTTGTTCATCACTTCTTAAGGCTGCTATGTTTGGCGCAGATGCTAACTGGGGACGTGTGCTCTGTGCCCTTGGATATTCAGGAGAAAACCTTGATGTAAATAAGATAGATGTAAGCTTCAAGTCCGATAAGGGCGAAATTCTGGTTTGTAAAAACGGAGCAGGTGTAGACTTTTCGGAAGAAAAGGCAAAAGAAATACTTCTTGAAAAGGAAATTCAGATACTTGTAGACCTTAATGACGGACAGTATTCAGCAACTGCATGGGGCTGTGACCTTACATACGATTATGTAAGAATAAACGGAGATTACCGTTCATAATATCATAATTTACAGGGGGATACTTAAAATGACACTTACAAATCTTCAGCGTGCGGAAACCATCGTCCACGCGCTGCCTTACATACAGAAATACTATAATAAAGTAGTTGTTATAAAATACGGCGGAAACGCTATGATAAATGAAGAATTGAAACAGGCTGTTATGAATGACATAGTTTTGCTTTCACTTATCGGAGTAAAAGTTGTACTTGTCCATGGAGGCGGACCTGAAATAAACGATATGCTCAAAAAGATAGGCAAAAAGAGCGAGTTTGTAAACGGCCTCAGGGTAACTGATGCGGAGACAATAGACACAGTGCTTATGGTTTTAGCCGGAAAGGTAAACAAGAGCCTTGTAAATCTTATTGAGTGCATCGGAGGAAAATCAGTTGGTCTCTGCGGTCTTGACGGACATATGATAGAGGCTGAAAAGCTTGATGAGGACCTTGGATTCGTAGGAAAGATAACAGATGTAAATATCGAGCCAATAACAGATTTGCTGGATAAGGGATATATACCTGTTATATCAACTTTAGGATGTGACAAGGACGGACACGTATATAATATAAATGCCGATACGGCAGCCGCAAGAATAGCCGGTGCAATGAAAGCGGAAAGCCTTATATCAATGACAGATATATGCGGTATACTTCTTGATAAGGATGACCCCTCAACACTTTTAACAAATATCAATACGGAAAAGGCCCATGAACTTATGGAGCAGGGAGTTATACAGGGCGGAATGATACCTAAGGTAGAGTGCTGTCTTGACGCTATCCACCTTGGAGTAAACAGAGTTTTCATACTGGACGGAACAAAACCCCATGCGATACTTATGGAAATGCTTACTGATGAAGGTGTGGGAACCATGTTTGTTAAGGAGGACTGAATATGAATATAATCGAAACTGACAATACTTATGTTGCTCATTCATACGGACGATTTCCCATATGTATAACCGGCGGAAAAGGCTCTATTCTATATGATGAGAATGGAAAAGAATATATTGACTTTGGCTCAGGTATAGCCGTAAATTCTTTCGGCGTTTCCGATGATATATGGAAGCAGGCTGTAATCGAGCAGATAAATAAAGTACAGCATACATCTAATCTGTACTATACAGAGCCCTGTGCTGACTTAGCAAAAATGCTTTGTGAAAAAACCGGAATGAAAAAGGTATTTTTCTCAAATTCAGGAGCAGAGGCAAACGAATGTGCCATAAAGGCCGCGAGAAGATATGCTTTTCTTAAATACGGTGACGGACACTCGACAATAATAACACTTAAAAACAGTTTCCATGGCAGAACCATAACTACACTTTCAGCAACAGGACAGGACCACTATCATGAAGAATTTACACCTTTTACCGAAGGTTTTGTATATGCCGAGCCCAATGACATAGAAGACGTAAAAAAACTGGCATCTGAGAATAAATGCATTGCGGTTATGATAGAGATAGTCCAGGGAGAGGGCGGCGTGTGCCCCCTTGAGGAAAGCTTTGTAAAAGAGCTGAGAAAGTTTACGGAAGAAAACGAACTTCTCCTTATTGTTGATGAAGTACAGACAGGAAACGGAAGAAGCGGTAAACTTTATGCATATATGAATTACGGCATTGAGCCCGATATAGTTTCAACAGCCAAGGGACTGGCCGGAGGACTTCCTTTAGGTGCCACTATGTTCGGAGAAAAGGTAAAAGACGTATATACTCCCGGAACCCATGGTTCTACTTTTGGCGGAAATCCTGTATGCTCAGCTGCTGCCATAAGCGTGCTTAAAAGAATAGATGATGATTTACTGGCTGACGTAAGAAAAAAATCAGAATACATCTTTAATGAGCTCAAAAATGCTGACGGAGTGGAAAGCGTCAGCGGAATGGGTCTGATGATAGGAATTAAGTGTACAAAGCCTGCATCAGAAGTTGTAAAGACTTGTATGGAAAATGGTCTTCTGGTACTTACCGCAAAGGACAGAGTGAGACTTCTTCCTGCATTGAATATAGATTTTGATACCCTTAAAAAAGGTGTGGAGATTTTAAAAGAAGCCATAGCAAAATAATAAAATCCCCTAAAGCATCAAACTGCTTTAGGGGATTTTTTATATTGACAAGAAAGGCAAAAAGATTTAAAATGAACTGTGTTCAGATTGGAAGTGATATTATGAATAAGCCGGTTACATCAAAAACGGAAATTTTAGATGTAAGCAGAAAAATTATATTTGAAAATGGCATAGATGCGCTCAATATGCGTGAAGTAGCTTCCCAGTGCGGGGCGGCAGTAGGATCAATATATAACTATTTTCCGTCTAAAGCCGAGCTTTTAAGTGCTACGGTTGAAAGTATATGGGCTGAAATTTTTAAGCCCATGGAAGAAATTTCAGGCTTTGAAAGCTTCGCTGAATGTATATCATCAATGTTTGATGTTATTAAAACCGGAGATGAAGAATTCTCAGGATTTTTTGATTTCCATTCTTTGAATTTTTCCGGCAAAGAGAAGGAAAACGGCAAAGAGGTTATGAAAAAGTATATTAGTACTCTTGAGGAAAGACTTGCTTTTATACTTAAAAATGACAAAAATGTACGTAAAGGCGTATTTGACAACGGTCTGACTGAAGAAAAATTTGTAAGTTATATTTTTGACCTTCTTATAATCAGCCTTATGGATAAGGAAGATAACTGCAGGTCTTTGATTGAACTGATAAATAACTGCATATATTAAATACCTGCCAGAAAAGCGGGTATTTTTTAAAAACTAAAATGAACAAAGTTCAATATGCCTTTTTAAGGAGGAGAAGCTTTTGGTAAAAAAGAGAACATTATTATTGATAGCGGCGCTTGTCTGGATGATTGCCGGCCTGAATATCGTAAGAATAGGGTTTATAGAATATATCGGTTATCTTAAGATTATGAATTTTATATTTTCAGCCGGAGTATTTATTGTGTTTTGGGTGTTTGTATTCAAAAAACTTGTAAATAAGCATACAAAAAGAATTAAAAACTTTGACAGTGAAAAACAGTATTTCTGGAGATTTTTTGATTTGAAATCATTTCTGATTATGGCGTTTATGATAACCTTTGGATTAAGCATAAGAGCATTTAATCTTATGCCTCAGGTTTTCATTGCTGTTTTTTATACCGGGCTGGGACTGGCATTAACTTTAGCTGGTTTTAAATTCAGTGTAAGCTATATTCAGTTTGATATATGATACATAGGAGGAATTTATTATGCAGGCAATAGGAGAAACTATATTTGATATTGTTTATTTGATTTTGGTAATATCCCTTGGAATAAGAATGATACGCAGCAGTAACAGAAACAAACAGTACCGTTTATTCGGTATAACTGCGGTAGTACTTGGATGCGGCGATGCCTTCCATCTTGTCCCCAGGGTAATTGCTCTCTGCACTACGGGACTTGAAAACTATACAGCTGCCCTTGGTATAGGAAAGTTTGTTACTTCAATTACTATGACTGTTTTCTATGTGATTTTATATCATGTATGGAGAATGCGTTATGATGTAAAAGACAGCAAAAATCTTACGGTCATTGTATATATTCTGGCAGCGGCAAGAATAATTTTATGCCTTTTCCCTCAAAACGGATGGACCAGTGCGGCAGCTCCTCTTTCTTGGGGAATTTACAGAAACATACCGTTTACTATCCTTGGAATTTTAATAACAGTATTATATTATAAAAGTGCAAGAGCAAATAATGACAGTAAATTTAAAAAACTTCTGGCTGGCAATCGTAATAAGCTTTGGTTTCTATCTCCCTGTTGTTTTATTTGCCGATGCGGTTCCTGCCATAGGAATGTTTATGATACCAAAGACCTGTGCGTACGTATGGATGGTACTTATGGGATATAGGGCAATGAAAAACTAAAAGTAAATATATTGAAAAAAGAGAAGCTGTTTCCGTCAGGAAAAACTTCTCTTTTTTACTATAGGGTCTAACAGATAAAGGCAGGTTTTGTTAGAAAAAATTTATTATTTAACTATTTTAGAAATTGTTTTAAAGTGTGGTGTACCGGCTGCGTATGTGAGCTCAAAAAGAGCAGCTTCGGCACTTGTAATAAATGCGCCTTCGCCCATGGCTCTCTTTACGGCTATGTCTTTATCTTTAGTCTTTCTTGAAGCTATACAGTCCTCAACAAGAAGAACATTAAAACCTTCAGCCTTAAGGTCTATTACGCTCTGAAGAACGCATACGTGGGCCTCAACGCCGCATACAAGAATATTCTTTTTGCCGAGAGCTTTTACAGCGGCATTTATTTCTTCGGTGCATATACCGCTGAAAGTGAGTTTTTCATAAGGATGATAACTGTCTCCCATACATTCGCATATTTCCTGAACAGTTGGGCCAAGACCCTTAGTATACTGCTCGGTTACTATCATGGGTATGCCGAGTTCTTTTAATCCTTTTAAAAGTTTTTTAGAGTTATCCATCAGTTCTTCAAGCCCGCTCATGGCCGGAAGAAGTTTTTCCTGATAGTCTACAACAAGAACAGCAGTGTCATTAGCATTGATCCTCATTACTTTCATCTCCCTGTATAATAATTGGTAGGACAATTATAACATAAATATAAGTGTTTTTCAACAAAAACTATATGTCTTTCTTAAAAATACAATAAAAATAGCCGCTGTATTAAAACAGCGGCTGTAATTTTAGAATTTGCCCTTTGCAAGAGCGGCTTTTTTCTTTAATGTTGAAAGTCTGTTTAAAGCTTCATAGAGAGTATCGTCATTCTTTGCAAAGTGGAATCTTATATAGTTATTGATATCTTCACGGAAGAAGCTTGAACCGGGTACAGCGCCTACGCCGACTTCCTTTGCAAGCCATTCACAGAACTTAACGTCGTCTGTAACTCCAAATTCGGATGTATCAACAAGAACATAGTATGCACCCTGAGGGTCATTGTATGCAAGACCAAGGTCTTTAAGACCGTTTATGAAGATATCTTTCTTTCCCTGATAAATTCCAAGGAAGTCTTTATAGTAGTCATCGCCAAGCTCAAGGGCAGATACAACTGTTTCCATAAGAGGGTGGGCAGCACCAACTGTAAGGAAGTCATGGACTTTTTTAGCAACATCGATAATGTATTCGGGTCCGATTATGTATCCAAGACGCCAGCCTGTTATGGAATATGTTTTTGAAAGTGAGCTGCAAGTTATAGTACGCTCAAACATACCGGGTAAATTTGAAAAATAGATATGTTTGTTGGGTTCATATACAATATGTTCATAAACTTCGTCTGTTATTACGAAAGTATCATACTTTTCAGCGAAATCAGCTATTATTTTGAGTTCATCCATAGTAAATACCTTTCCACTGGGGTTGGAAGGATTACATACGATTATAGCTTTGGGATGCTGCTTAAATGCTGCCTCAAGAACTTCGGGGTCAAAAGTGAATTCCGGAGGATTGAGAGGAACATATATAGGGTCAGCACCTGTAAGAATAGCGTCAGCGCCGTAGTTTTCATAGAAAGGTGAGAAAACGATTACTCTGTCACCTTCGTTGCATACTGTCATCATTGCGCACATCATAGCTTCAGTACTTCCGCATGTAACAAGTATATTTTTATCAGCATCAAGCTTTCTGCCTGAAAAATGCTCCTGTTTTTTTGCAAGGGCTTCTCTCATTCTCTGTGAACCCCATGTAATGGCATACTGATGATAGTTTTCATATGCTATCTCAGCCATTCTGTCCATAAGAACTTTGGGAGGGTCAAAATCAGGAAATCCCTGTGAAAGATTGATAGCATCGTATTCAAGAGAAATTCTTGTCATTTTTCTTATAAGAGATTCGGTAAATGTATCTGTTCTGTTGCTTAATTTAGGCATGGGATAAGTCTCCTTGTTTCGAATATTTTATCTGTCAAAAATTTTGATATAAAGCCTTCATATAATAACATATAAATATAAATAAGTAAATAGATATCGATATAACAGATAGTTGGATATAGATTTTTTATATAATAAAACCTTAAAATTAGTAAACTTGTTTCAAAGTTCCCAAAATTAACTATTATGTAAACTATTTTACAAGACTGGATAAATACTGACAAAAGTTTTGAAAAATATTCTATTGTAAGAATTTTTTAATTATTTAATAAAACAATATTGTTGATTATTTTAAATGTTTTTATTAAAATGTTGGTAGGGTATAAAAGAATGGGGTGCTTTTTTATACTCTTTAAAAGACAGTTATGTGATTTGTCACAGTAACTGCCGTTTTATTAAATAAAACGTTTAAGGAGGAAGCTAGTGTGAAAAAAACATTTTTAGCTGCAGTTTTTGCAGCGACTATAGCTGTTTCAGGTTTAGGCTCAACATCAGCATATGCTTCGGTTTTCAGCGATATAAATACAGTTCCTTGGCCTGAGGCTGCTCAGTATATTGACGAGGCATATAACCTCGGACTTATGGCAGGCTATGTTGAAAATGGACAGCGTTACTGCAAACCTAATAACAATGTTACATATTGTGAGGCAGTACAGCTTATGTATGCCATAATGAGTTCTTATACAGGAACTTCAGTTAGTTCTTCTGTAGTAACAAAATGGACAAGCACAATGGTATCTGCAAATATCCCTTCATGGGCATACAATGCGGTTGCTTATGCGCTTGAAAACTCAATACTTTCTACAAAAGATATTTCAATTTTTATGGCATCAAGCTCAACACAGAATAATGCCAGAAGAGAGGATATTGCCGTAATATTCGGTAAGGCTTTAAGCAAAGTTTACGGCCTTTCATCTTCACCTACACTTACATACGCTGACAAAAGCCAGATAGCATCAACATCTGTACCTTATGTTGAACTTCTTAACAGACTTAACATAATGGTTGGCGATGCTAACAATAAATTTAATCCTAAAGTAAACATCAATAAGGCAGAAATGTCAGTAATTGTTACAAAGACATACAATGCACTTAAGTCAGGCGGCGGCTCAACAACAAATCCAGGAACAGTTGTTCAGTATGCAGGAAAAATTACAGAAATAACAAGCTCAGGAAGCGGATACTCTGTTTCTGTATCAGTAAACGGTTCTACAAAGAAATTTACTGCTAATGCTACAACTTCTGTAACAGGAGCAGACGGAAAGAGTTCTTCAGTAGCAAAACTTTCAACTGGCGATTCAGTTGTTGCTGTATGTAAAGGCGACGTAGCTTCAACAATCATCGTTATGTCTGAAGGCGAAGAGTCCACAACAAGCAAGAGTGGAACAATAAACAACATTACTGAAGATGAAATCGTTCTTAAGACAAGCAGTGGTAATAAGACTTATGATATCGAAGACAGTGACATCACAGTTACTATTGATGGAAGCAGCAGCTCACTTTCAAGCCTTGTAAATAAATTTAAAGGCGGCACAAACTATTCAGCTAAAGTTTACATCAATGACGATGATGAAGTAACTAAGATTGAAGCTACTAAAGGTTCTTCAACAGGCGACTATGATAAAGATGCCATTAAGACATTTACTTCAAGCTATGTAAAAACATACAATGATGATAAGTATGAATTCCCTGATGAGCCTGAAGATGTAGACTTTACTCTTGACGGAGACGACATTTACTATGATGATCTCAAAGATAAATTTGAAGAACTTGATGATGATGAACAGATGATCATTGATGATTATGAACTTGATAGAGATGATGAATATCTTGAATCACTTGATGTAGTAATCGAAGATCTTGAAACAAGTTCAAGTTCTGAGTCAGACAAGAGCGGACTGGTAACAGATATTTCTACATCTGAAGTTGAGATCAATGATGATAAGTCATATGATTTTGCTGATGAGGATGATATAGATTCACTTAAGCTTGATGGTGAAAAATATGATACTGATGAAGACGGTCTTGAAGAATTTGTAAAGGATATTGAAGACGAAGATGATGTATACATTGAGCTTACACTTAATAGCAAAAATAAGATTACAAAGGCTGTAGCTTATACTTGCAGTACAGAAGATGTAACAATTGAAGATATCGACGATATGGAAGATGATGAAATTTCTGGTTATGAATACTCATCATCAACATCAGTTAATATAGTTGATGGTGATTCATCTATCACAAGCACATCAAAGCTTGAAAAAGCTGTAGAGGATGACGGAAAAGAAATTGAAGCTGTTCTTGTTATTAATGACGATGATGAAATTGTTGCGATAACGGGCTACGTTTCAGCGATAAATGACGCTAAGGTAGATACTTTCAAAGTAAAAGATGATCCAGAAGATTGCTATTTAATACTTGATATTTCTACATCATCAGTGAAGTACTATTTTGACGATGAATGGAGTATCAAAGATATTGAAAGTCTTGAGGATGACTTTAAGGATGACTATGATAAAGCTACCATTACTTTAACTGATGAAGGTAAAATTGAAGATGAAGGTCTTGATTTAAGATAAATCAATTATAAAAGAGATTGTCACCTTATTTAGATATGAGGTTGACAATCTCTTTTTTTATTGCTATTATAATGCAAACGCGGAGGTGAAGAAGATGGAACTTAAGGATGAGATACTATCTGAACTTGAGAATAATGAATATATATCAGGAGAGGAATTGGCTGAAAAGCTATTTGTAAGCAGAAACAGTGTATGGAAGGCTGTCAACAAACTTAGAAATGAAGGATATGAAATTGAGGCGGTGACAAATAAGGGATATTGCCTTAAGGGAGATATAAATAAAATATCTGCCGGTTCAATAAAGAAAAATCTGGAAAGACCGCTTGAATTTTATATACTTGACGAAGTTGATTCTACAAATAACTATGCCAGGGAGCTGGCGCTTAAGGGAAAAAGCGATTTGGTCGTGATTTCCGAAACACAAAACGGTGGCAAGGGAAGACTTGGAAGAAAGTTTTATTCACCAAAGGGAGCAGGTCTTTATATGAGCCTGTTATGCAGACCTAAAATGAATGTTGAGCTTGCTCCGCTTATCACGTCGTATACTGCCGTTGCTGTTGCCCTTGCCATAGATAAACTTTCTGGAAAAGAAACTCAGATAAAATGGGTAAATGATATATTTATGAACGGTAAAAAAATATGCGGCATACTTACGGAAGCTGGATTTGACTTTGAAGGCGGCACCATTGATTATGCCATAATAGGCATAGGAGTGAATGCCCTTGGACTGGAATTTCCCGATGAAATAAAAGACATTGCTTCTTCTGTAGAAAAAGAGAGTGGTATTAAGATATCCAGAAATGAGCTGGCGGCTGAAATTTTGAATAATCTTAAAGATATGGAAGAAGAAATAAAGAGTAAAAAGTATTTGGACATTTACCGTAAAAAATCCAATGTAATAGGAAGAAAGGTCAATGTGTACTACGGCAATGAAAGCTATGAAGCTGAAGCCATAGAAATTGACGACAATGCAGCACTTGTAGTAAAGACTAATGAAGGGTTGAAAAGATTAAACTCAGGGGAGGTAAGCATAAGATTATGAAAACAAGAGATATGGTACTCGTAGGAGTATTTGCGGCTATAATATGTATTTTTTCACCGTTTTCAGTTCCTGTCGGCCCTATACCGATTTCGCTTGCATCCTTTGCGGTATATATAGCAGCGGCTGTTTTGGGAGCAAAGAGAGGAACAATGGCAGTATGTATATATGTCCTTATCGGAGCTTTCGGACTGCCTGTTTTTTCGGGATTTACAGGAGGATTTGCCCGTGTTGCAGGGGTAACGGGAGGATACATAATCGGCTATATATTCTGCGCTTTTGCAGCCGGCATTATAATTGATAAGTTTAAATCGGAAAAGTTTGTATATCCTTTAGCCCTTATAATAGGTACAATTGTGCTTTATGCCTTTGGAACAGCCTGGTTTATGGCCAATACGGGAAACGGACTTATGGAGTCCCTTATGATGTGTGTAATTCCTTTTCTTATAGGAGATGCGGTAAAGATTGTTGCGGCGTCGGCCATTGCCTATAAACTTAAGGCATATAATTTTGCAAGAGCCATATAAGATTTTATTTACTCTGACTGAGATTTTCAGCCGGAGTTTTTTATTTATAAGGAACTTCAATAAAAATTTGAGTAAATAATGGTTTTATGATATACTTAAAAAATATGAGAGGTGATACTTTTGAAGGAGATAACTATTGACGGTGAGAAAATAGAGGCAAAGTCACAGGTAAATGAGCTTTTTGTAAAAGAGCTTGGCTTTCCTGAGTACTGCGGCAATAATCTTGATGCCATAGGAGACTGCCTTGATGAGCTTAAAACACCGGTTACAATAAACTTTGTAAACAGAGAAAGAATGAAACTTAAATTCGGCAGATTTGCCACAGTGCTTTCTCAGATGCTGAAACTTGCGGCAAAACACAATAATAAGATAACTTACTACGAATCAAAATAGGAGCGGAAATATGAGAATTAGGAAAAAATCCTGGGAAGATAAAGAACTCTCTACAAATGAACATCTTGTGCATGAGCCTGAGAAATATAAAGGAATGTGGAGAGAATATTTTGGAAATGATAATCCTGTATATGCTGAGATTGGATGCGGAAAGGGCAAATTTATTATACAGAATGCCATTGAAAATCCTGATATAAACTTTATCGGCATAGAAAGACAGACAACAATAATGGCTATTGCTGCCAGAAAAGCTCTTCCTGAAATGAAGAATGTTGCTCTTATCAGGGGAGATGCCGAAACTCTTGCGGACATATTTGCACCGGAGGAACTTTCAAGAATATATCTTAATTTCAGTGACCCCTGGCCTAAAAAGAGATGGGCTAAGAGAAGACTTACTCATAGACACTTCCTTGACCTCTATAAGACACTTCTTGACGGAGACAAGGAAATATTCCTTAAAACAGACAATACAGTATTTTTTGAATCTTCTCTGAATGAATTCTGTGAAACAGGCTGGAGACTTTCAAATATTTCTCTTGACCTTCATAACAGCGACTATGAAGGCAATATAATGACAGAGTATGAAGAAAGATTTGTCGGTCTTGGACAGCCCATATACAGGCTTGAAGCCAGATGGATAGAAAAATAAACGAAAATTGATAAGAAGGTAATGCAATGAAATTTGTTCTTGATGTTCATACACATACAATAGCAAGCGGACATGCGTACAGCACACTTCTTGAAAATGCGGCCTATGCATCTAAGGCAGGTCTTGAGCTTCTTGGGATAACGGACCATGCTCCTGCAATGGAAGGCGGAACAAAGCCGTCATATTTCCTTAATTTTGGCACTATCCCCAGAGAGATAGACGGACTTCAGATATTAATGGGCACAGAGCTTAATATAATGGACTATGAAGGAAATGTCGACCTGGATAAGTTTTATCTTGAAAGAATGGATTATGCCATAGCCAGTCTGCATCCTCCCTGCATACCCTTTGGCACGCTGGAGGAAAATACAAATGCCGTACTAAAGGTTATGGAAAATCCCTATGTAAAGATATTAGGCCATCCAGGTGACCCGAGATATCCCATAGACTGTAAAGCCATAGTAAATAAAGCTGAAGAAACAGGTACTCTTATAGAAATAAATGATGCGTCTCTTATACCAAACGGCTTTAGAAAGGGCAGTGAAGTATATATAGGGGAGATACTTAAACTCTGTAAAGAAAAGGCACTTCCTGTTGTGCTTGCTTCAGATGCTCATTTTGCTACACATATAGGAAGCTTTGAAAATGCGCTCAGACTCATAAAAGAAGTGGATTTTCCCGAAGAGCTTATAATAAACCGTTCTGTTAAAATGTTTAAAAATTTTTTAAAAATTGTTGAAAATGCCAACTGATTGTTTACTTTAAAACTTTAGTATGTTAAAATAGTATCGTTGGAAAAAGTAATGACAGAAACGGGTGGAAAATAAATGAACAGTAAGATAAAAAACGAAGCAACAGATAATCTTTTCAGATGTATTCTTACAATGGAAAATCTGGAAGAATGTTATAGACTTTTTGAAGATTTATGCACTGTACATGAAATTCAGGCTATTGCGCAGCGTATGCAGGTTGCGGAAATGCTTGACAGAAAGTGTACCTATATTGAGATAGCTGAGAAAACAGGTGCTTCAACAGCGACAATAAGCCGTGTGAACAGGGCGCTTACCTATGGAATGGACGGATATAAACTGGCCATTGACAGAGTGCGCGCTCAGAAAGAAGCAGAAGAAAATAACGGTCAGTGATAGACATTGATACCCGCCTGTTTTAAGGCGGGTAATTTTATTTTGGAGAGATGATTATGAAGAAGAAAATTTCTTTGACTGTGACATCATTATGCCTTATATTCAGTATGTGTTTTTCGGCTCAGGCACAGATAAAATATTCGTCCTGGGCGGAAAGCTACGTAACAGAAGCTTTGGAATACGGCATTGTGCCTGATTTTATGAAAGATGACGACCTTACGAAAAACATAACAAGGGAAGAATTTTGTGAACTTGCTTATCTTACCGTAAATGAAGTGTCTGATTCAAACAGCATAGTTATCACATATTCCGACAGAGAAACCAAATTTTATGATACGGATAATAAAGCTGTAACAGCTATGAAGCGTATGGGTATCATATCAGGCAGAACCAGCACAAGGTTTGACCCTGACGGACTCATAACAAGGGAAGAAGCTGCTTTTATACTGGCAAGAATGGCAGATGTCTTTGACCTGACTAAATTTGTAAATAATGACGGATTTAAAGACAGAAAAGAAATATCATCATGGGCTAAAGAAAGTGTGAATACCGTATGCGGAATGAATATAATGAGCGGTATTGGCGACGGAAACTTTGACCCTGACGGATACTATACAAAAGAGCAGGCCATAAGTACTATGATAAGGTTTATCAACAATTTCCCTGATGAAGACAGCAGAGAAAAAATAGGCAATTCCAAATATTATGTTTCAAATGAATATTATAGATGGGTAGAAGACGAAAACGGGAAAGTTATTTTTAAACTTCCGGCATCTAAATATAAAGATATCAACTTCTATTCAAACGGCAAAAAGGCCATAGCCTTTGCCGTAACTGACAGCGCTACAGATGCCTATGATATCGAAAACGGAAAGAAACTTTTTACTATTCCGGCACTGGTGGCAGGAACATCTTCCGATAAATATATAATTGCCGAAAAAGACGGTCTTTATGGCGTCTATGATTTTACAGGCGCTGAGATACTCCCTGTTCAGTATGACTGGGAATACTTATATAACGAAAAATTTGTAACTGCAAATAAAAAAGCTTAAACTGAGAAACGGGAAGTTAAATAAGATTAACGTCCCGTTTTTGAGATAATAGGAGATAAGAATATGATAGGTTACGAACAGTTAAACCCTATGCAGCAGGAAGCTGTTAAACAGAAAGACGGAGCTGTTTTGATATTGGCCGGAGCAGGCTCAGGAAAGACAGGAGCTCTTACGGTAAGAATAGCGGATATGCTTGAACACGGCATAAGACCCTACAATATCCTCGCCATTACTTTTACCAATAAAGCGGCAAAGGAAATGCGCGAAAGGGTGGATAATCTGGCTGGCGCAGCTGCTCAGGATGTATGGATAAGCACATTCCATTCAACCTGTGTAAGGATACTTAGAAGAGAAATAGACAAAATTGGATTTTCAAAGGATTTTTCCATATATGATGCCGATGACCAAGAAAAGGTTATGAAAGAGGTATTTAAGGAGCTTAATATGAGTATAACGGACAAGCGTTATACCGTAAGATATGCCATAAGCGCCATAAGCCGCCTGAAAGAAGAAATGATATCTTGGGAAGCCTATCTCAAGGAAGTCGATAAGGCTGATATAATGGCATGGAAAACTTCCAGAGTATATGAGACATATCAGAGCAGGCTTTTAAGGAATAATGCGTTAGACTTTGATGACCTTATTTATAAGACCGTGTATCTTTTCAGAACAAGACCCGATGTGCTTGCGGCATATCAGGATAGATTCAGATATATAATGGTGGATGAGTACCAGGATACAAACACTTCTCAGTATGAACTTGTAAAACTGCTTGCTTCAGGGCACGGAAACCTCTGTGTAGTAGGTGATGACGACCAAAGTATATATGGATGGAGAGGTGCAAACATAAGGAATATCCTTGATTTTGAAAAGGATTTCCCTGATGCAAAAGTTATAAAACTTGAGCAGAATTACCGCTCCACAAAAAATATCCTTTCGGCTGCAAACTGTGTCATAAAAAACAATAAGTCAAGAAAGGATAAAACCCTCTGGACGGAAAACGGCAGCGGAAGTGTAATACATATTTTCAGGGCTGAAAATGACATTGAAGAAGCCGTTTTCGTGGCTGAAACAATAGATAAGAATGCATTAAACGGTAAGGCATCATATAACGATTTTGCCGTGTTATACCGTACCAATGCCCAGTCCAGAGCCATAGAGGACAGATTTGTAAAAAAAGGAATACCCTATAAACTTTTCGGCGGAGTACGCTTTTATGAAAGACGAGAGATAAAGGATATACTTGCTTATCTTAAGCTTTTGGATAACCCGGCCGATGCCATAGCTCTGAAAAGAATAATAAATGTGCCCAAAAGAGGCATAGGAGATAAAAGCATAGAAACTGCCGAGCTTATAGCCGCAGAAAAAAATATAACTCTGTTTTCGGCTTTAGGAAGAGCTGCGGAATATCCTGAGCTCAAGAGCAGAGGTAAAAAACTGACCGATTTTTATGACTTTATGTGTGACATAAAAAAGAGGTCGGAGAGTATGAGCGTAAGCGATATAATAAATACTATAGCTGAGGAGACAGGTTATAAGGGTGAATTGGAAGCTGACGGAAGCGACGATGCAATGATGCGTATCGAAAATATAGACGAATTTGTGGCAAAAGCAGTGGAATTTGAAAAGACAACGGAAGAAGCCACACTTTCAGCATTTTTGGAAGATGTAGCTTTAGTAGCTGATATAGACGGTTATAATGAAGATGATGACGCCGTTGTTCTTATGACGCTCCACAGCGCAAAGGGTCTGGAATTCCCCTATGTATTTATGATAGGAATGGAAGAGGGCCTTTTCCCCGGAAACAGAGCTATCATTTCCGGAGACCCTAAACAGATAGAAGAAGAACGCAGATTGTGCTATGTTGGAATAACAAGGGCAAAGAAGGAACTTTTTATGACCTATGCTCTCCATAGAATGCAGCACGGAATCATACAGTACAGCGCACCTTCAAGATTTCTTGCGGAACTTCCTCCCGAACTTCTGGACAACAGATTTAAAAAGAGGGAGCCTGTTCAGCAGCCAAGACACTGGAGCTTTGAAGACAGCATAAAAACACCCAAAAGACCGGTAGTTTCAAATCCTTATAAAACCGAACTGCCAAAACCTAATAAAGTATCCATAAACTTCAGTATAGGAGATAAGGTAAGGGCTCCTAAATACGGAGTTGGAGAAGTTAAGGATATAAAAAGCGCTGGTGCAGACTATGAGGTCACTGTAGCATTCAGCGGAAAAGGAACCAAGAAATTTATGGCAGGACTTTCAAAATTAATTAAAGTTGAAACGGAGTAAAAGCCAATGGACAGAATGAAAGAGCTTATTGATATACTTAATGAGGCGTCAAGGGCCTATTATCAGGAAGACAGGCAGATAATGAGCGACCACGAATATGATGGGCTTTATGATGAACTTGTAAAACTTGAGAATGAAAGCGGCATAGTATACGGAGGAAGCCCCACGCAGAGGGTAGGCTATACAGTGCTCAGCTCCTTACAGAAGGTAAAGCATGACAGTCCAATACTTTCGCTGGATAAAACCAAGGAGCCCGATAAGCTTGTAAGCTGGCTTGGAGATAAGGAAGGCATAATCAGCTGGAAGCTGGACGGACTTACCATAGTGCTTACTTACAATAACGGCGAACTTCAAAGGGCCGTAACAAGAGGCAACGGCGAAATTGGAGAAGATATAACCCATAACGCTAAATATTTTAAAAACCTGCCTAAGAAAATTAAATTTAACGGTGAGCTTAACCTCAGAGGAGAAGGAATAATAACTTTTACAGAGTTTAACAGAATAAATTCAATGCTGGGAGAAGATGAAGTATATAAAAACCCCAGAAATCTGTGCAGCGGTACCGTAAGACAGTTAAACAGCAAGACATCAGCAGACAGAAATGTTATGTTTTATGCCTTTACCCTCGTAAGGGCGGAAGGAAAAGACTTTGAAAAAAAGAGCGAACAGCTTGAATTTCTTAAAAATCTTGGATTTGATGTAGTAGAGCATTACGTTGTTAAAGCTGATGAAATAAAAGACAAAATAAAAATGTTTGCTGAAAAGATAGAGCATAACGATTTTGCTTCGGACGGTCTTGTGCTTACATTTGACAGCATATCCTACAGCAATTCTCTTGGCATAACATCAAAATTTCCCAGAGACTCCATAGCATTCAAATGGAGCGATGAGCTGGCGGAGACTACCCTTACGGACATAGAATGGAACACATCGAGGACAGGAAGAATTAATCCTGTAGCCGTTTTTGAGCCGGTGGATATTGAAGGCTCAACGGTCAATAGAGCCAGTGTTCATAATGTCAGCGTCCTTGAGAGCCTTAAGCTGGGCGTAGGTGACAGGATAAAAGTATATAAGGCAAATATGATAATTCCCCAGATTGCAGAAAATCTTACCTGTTCGGCAACGGCTGAAATACCCAAAGTCTGTCCCGTATGCGGAGGAGAGACGGAAATCAGGTCTCTGAGGGAGGGTGCGGAACTTTATTGTACCAATCCCAACTGCTCGGCACAGAGGATAAAGGCTTTGGTACATTATGTATCCAGAGATGCAATGAACATTGAGGGACTTTCAGAGGAGACAATAAAGAAGTTTGCCGATATGGGTATTTTAAATAATTATACAGATATTTACGATATCCATTCGCATACAGAGATAATGGAAATGGACGGTTTTGGCAAAAAGAGCTTTGACAATCTTGTGGAGGCCATAGAAAAATCGAAAAATGTTCCTCTGGAGAATTTTATAAATGCCCTCGGAATCAATCATGTTGGACTTGCCAATGCCAAACTGCTTTGCAGGCACTACAACAGCGATATTGAAAGCATAGTAAACGCAGACCCTGTGGAATTGAGTGAAATTGAAGGTTTTGGAGAAGTAATAGCCCACAGCATACACTCATATTTTGATAACAAAGAAAATATGGAGCTCTTTAATAAGGCTGTATCAATCCTTAATTTCACCGGACAGAGTGAAGTGGGAGACAAGCTTGCAGGAATTACATTCGTAATTACAGGCGATGTGGAAGAGTTCAAAAACAGAAATGAAGTAAAGGCTCTTATTGAGTCACTGGGCGGAAAAGTTACCGGCAGTGTTACTTCAAAAACCAACTACCTTATAAACAATGACGTTAATTCAACATCATCAAAAAATAAAAAGGCAAAAGAATTAAACATACCAATAATAACCGAAAAAGAATTTATTGCTATGATAGAGGAGTAAAGGCAGCGGATGTTTTTAAAATCGAAAGGCTTGATTAATATGGGAGAATTAAGGAAAATACCCGGAGTAGGTAAAGAAATAGAAAAAGACCTCATTGAACTTGGCATAAACTCCATAGATGACCTTAAGGGCAGAGACCCACAGGAACTCTATGACAGAGAATGTATGATGAAGGGCGTAAAGATAGACAGGTGCCAGCTTTACGTATACCGTCTGGCGGTATATTTTGCCGAAAACAGTGAGCACGAAGCTGAGAAGCTTAAATGGTGGTACTGGAAAGATAAAGAGTATCCTTATGCAAATAACGGTAAATAAAACGTACTTCATCAGCTTAAGAGAATTTACCTTATTTTGCGGATAAATAAAGGAGCGGGTACTATGAAAAAGATAACAGTTGTTTTATTAATGCTATTGTGTTTTACATCACTAGCCGGATGCGGCAATACATCATCCAAAGATGTATATTATTTTCCGGAGCCCACAAAAGAAATCAGAGTGGTTAAAGCGTCAGAAGGCATAGAAACGGAATTAGTTATCGGTTCGGAAAATTATGATGCTGAAGATTTATCGGTGATACCTGTTATGGAATGGTTTTACGGACTTGAGTTAAGGGAATGTGAACGGCCGGAAAGTGTAGAAGGAAGCGAATGCTATACTTTTACAGTAGACGGACAGTCAGCCTTTATCTATGAAAACAGGGGAGATAAAGCCCATATTATTGTTGACAGCAAATGGTATGAAGTTAAAAATCCTTCTGTACCTCCCATTGAATAGAACATTTAAAAAGATATTTTAAAAGGTGTATACTGGTATTCAGTATACACCTTTTGTATTTTAGTATGTTATCTTTCCGAGGAATTTTTCCATATCTATTCCGTATTCATCACATATAACGGCCATTTCTTTTATTGTGTTCTCATTTACGGGAACACCTTCTTTAAGTATTCTTTCAACGGCTTCTGCTTCTTTTTCACCGTGAGTATAGATTCTTGTCTGTCCGTCAGCCTTGGGTGCTTCTCTAAGCTCTTTGAGGAAGGTTGAGAAATGTTCTCTTATTTCATCGGGATTTCCAAAGAGGTTAGGATTTATAGCAGCAAAACCATGGCATGTTCCTCCGGTTGAACCGATATTTGTGTGGTTTGATGTAAGACCCATAGAAAGTATTGATGAGAATATTTCAGCAACCATACCGTAGCCGTAGCCCTTATGTCCGCCTAAAAGTTCAGTAGGTCCGCCTAAGGGGAGTATTCCGCCGCCTTTTTTCTGTTCAATGTTTGAGAGTATTTCCGCTGCATTTGTTCCGACTTTACCTTCGGCATTTACAGTCCAGCCCTCAGGAAGGGGTGAGCCTTTTTTGTTATAAACTTCAACCTTTCCTCTTGTAACCACTGTTGTTGAAGCGTCAAAGAGGAAATCGTAGGGCTCTGCAGGTACTGCCACAGCAATGGGGTTTGAACCTATCATTGCCATACGTCCGTTTGTAGGCACCATTATGGCTTCGCTGTTTGTGCATGAGAAACCAATAAGACCTTCTTTGCAAGCCATTTTTGCATAGTATCCGGCAATTCCGTAGTGGTTTGAGTTTCTTACAGTAACGATACCGATACCGTTTTTCTTAGCTTTTTCGATGGCAAGGCTCATGGCATAGTGGCCTAAAAGCTGGCCTGTACCGTCGTGTCCGTCAATAACAGCACTGACAGGTGTTTCAAAAACAACTTCTTTTTCAGCACCTAACACAAGACGTCCGTTTTTAATGCTCTTGTAGTAACGTACCATTCTTTGCATACCATGTGATTCTATTCCGTAAAGGTCGCTGGTAAGAAGTACGTCTGTTATTATTTCAGCTTCTTCAGCAGTATATCCCATTTTCTGAAAAACTTCGTGGGAAAAGTTCTTTAATGCTTCATATTTCAAAGTTGCGTAAGCCATATTTATACCTCCTGATAAATGATTACACATAATTTTACAGTAATTTGATGTCATATTCAATATTAAATTATTTAATTATAATGTATATTAGAAAATAAAATTTTGCAAATAAAAAGGAGGGTGTAGCCCTCCCTTTTATTTATTGCTCGGATACCCAATCAAAAAAACCATCAGCGACATCCATTTCATAATCTGACATACCAGAAAAGTCTCCGGTTATAAGTCTGTCTCCAAAACTGTCCTGTGCTTTTTCATAGTCACTTTGTGTGCTGCAACTTACTAACTTTATTATTATAACAATTATTACTGCAATTAAAGCAATACGTCCCATAACTATAATTTAACCTCCAGATTGATTTATATATAAGCGCTGTTGTTTTACTTTACTGCATTTCGGATATAATACAATCCATACAATACATAGCATCTCCATCAATATATTTATTGCATATGCCACATCTATTTGAATGAGTAGTACAGCAATTAGTATCGCCTGAGGAGGCTATATAATTTTCGCAACCAGCTACTGCACATTTTGTTGTTGAAGTTCCATATTTATTTGTAAAAGAATCACTGGATGAGTAGCTTTTTATTTTACTTGAAGTAATAGAAGAGGATTTGTATTCAGAGTTATTATCAGATACTAAATTTTTATCCTCTGTTTCTGATATTTCATATTCTGAGTTACTTTCTTGCGATTTTTTTGTTCCGCAGGCGGACAAAGATAGGCACACAGCCAAAATTAAAATACATTTTTTCATAATAGTTCTCCTTTGTTTTAAAATTTATAAATAATTTTATAGTTTAAAATTTTTTTATCTAATCGACTAATACATTTTGTATCTAGAATAATATCTATACTTTTCTATGTACTCTACTGTGAATTGATGTTTAATGATTATTCTTTATACAACTATAATTTTGATTTTAAAATTCTACTGTTAGTATAACAAATCTAAACAAAGATTTCAACATATAGTAGATAAAAATTACACCAAATGTTTTTTGAATTAAAGTAAAATGTTTTCTATAAATTAAGGTGGTGTATATATGAAAGAAATAGACGATATGAATGAAAAGATAGGTGATAAAATTAGAAAATATCGTATGTCTATTAAAATGACACAGGCTGAATTTGCTGCTAGGTTAGGAGTAACAGGTGCATCTGTATCGGCTTATGAAAATGGTACAAGGCAGCCATCTTATTATATATTAGTTAAAATAGCTAATATTTTAGGAGTAACAACTGATAATTTATTAGGAAGAGACAGATATATTGAAAAAACAATTAATGTATCAAGGTTAACTGACACTCAAATTAACACTTTAAAGGAAATAATAGATACTTATGAAAAATACAATAAGATGTATGAATTTTTATCAGAGAACAAGAAATTAAACTGTAAGTTGAATGACATATTATAATATGATACATTGAAAGACCATATAAAAATGGTCTTTTTTTATTTATAAATTACAGTATAAAATTTCAATACTATTGCGAACATAGACATAATATCGTATAATTCTATAGGAACATAATTTTATATGAGGTGAAAAAGATGGCAAAAAAAGTATATGGTATGTATTTCAGCGGAACTGGAACTACTAAAAAAATGGTTACATATATCGCTTCTGAGCTTGCAAAAAAAATTGGCGCAGAGTATGAAGCATTTGACTTTACTCCTCCCACAGCAAGAGCAAACGGAAAAGCTTTTGAAAAAGACGATATCGTAGTTATGGGTACACCTGTTATTGCTGGACGTGTTCCCAACCTTCTTCTTAAGTATCTTGACACTGTTGAAGGCAACGGAGCTTACGGTATTCCCGTTGTAATGTTCGGAAACAGAAACTTCGATGATGCCCTTATCGAACTTAGAAACATTATGGAAAAAGACGGCTTCCATACAATAGCCGGTGGTGCTTTTGTAGGTGAGCATTCATTTTCAAGAACACTTGGACAGGGCAGACCTGATGCAGAAGATATGGCAGTTGCAGCTGAGTTTGTTGAAAAAATCGCTGAGAAGCTTACAAGTGGAAACATCAATGAAGGACCCATTGAAGTTAAAGGCGAAACACCCATCAGACCTTATTACACACCCAGAGACAGAAACGGAAACGGCATTGACATTCGTAAGGTTAAACCTAAAACAGACCTTGAAAAATGCGTTAAATGCGGATTCTGTGCTAAAAACTGTCCTCTTGGCTCAATAAGCCTTGAAGATGTTTCTCAGGTAACAGGAATTTGTATGAAATGCTGCAAGTGCGTAAAACTCTGTCCTAAGGGAGCTAAATATTTCGATGACGAGGGTTATTTATATCATAAATCTGAGCTTGAAGAAATGTACGGCGGAAGAAGAGCAGCAGACGAAATCTTTTATTAATATGATTTAAACGGCGGTTAATACCGCCGTTTTTTTTATTGTATAACGAAAACTACCGGCTATGCCGGTAGTTCAAAGAAGCTTAAGCTATG